>Ga0114938_1000287_pt1 | contig 40334 bp, 32 predicted proteins | sample AshMeaBigSpring_FD_88675 | JGI IMG/M metagenome (GOLD analysis project Ga0114938, IMG submission 88675) | Groundwater microbial communities from Big Spring, Nevada to study Microbial Dark Matter (Phase II) - Ash Meadows Big Spring | ecosystem: Environmental > Aquatic > Deep subsurface >... | reverse complement strand
TAGTTCATCATTCTTTAATGCCATCAATACACATCAACCTGTACATTTGCCTAAATAACTGAATACCAATGAAACACATTTCATTATTTGCATGTATATGCCTATTAACACTTCAACTATTTGCACAAACTACTGTAAAAAAAACGCCACAAAAGGCAATGAATGGTGTAGAACGTCCTAAACTAATTGTAGGAATTGTGGTAGATCAAATGCGTTGGGATTTTTTGTATAGATATAGTAATCGTTATTCAAACAATGGTTTTAAGAGATTATTACAAGAAGGATTTACTTGTGAAAATGCATTTATTCCTTATACACCCACTGTTACAGCAGCTGGTCATGCTTGTATTTATACAGGTTCGGTTCCTGCAATTAATGGTATTGTAGGCAATGCTTGGTGGGATAAATTCCAAAAAAAGAGTGTGTATTGTAGTGAAGATCCATCGGTAAAAAGTGTTGGTAGCAATAATTCGAACAATGGAAAAATGAGTCCGAAAAACATGTTGGTTACCACTATTGGCGATGAACTAAGACTAGCAACAAATTTCAGAAGCAAAGTAATTGGTGTAGCATTAAAAGATAGAGGTTCTATTTTGCCAGCAGGACATAGTGCAAATGCTGCTTATTGGTACGATGTAAACAGTGGTAATTGGATTACGAGTACTTATTATATGCAAGAATTGCCTAAATGGGTAACCGATTTTAATGCTAGTAAAATTGTAGATAAATACTATGAAAATGGATGGAATACTTTATACCCAATAGAAACGTACACTCAAAGTACTGCCGATGAAAAAGCCTACGAAAACAAGCCATTTGGTGTAGACCAAACGAAATTTCCTTATCAGTTAAAAAAGTTTCAGGGAAATATTTATAGTTCAATTGCCACCACTCCTTTTGGAAACAGCATGACGTTTGACATAGCGAAAGCAGCATTAGACAACGAACAATTAGGAAAAGGAACAGAAACCGATATGCTGTGTATAAGCCTTTCTTCTACCGATTATGTTGGACATAGTTTTGGCCCAAATTCTATTGAAACAGAAGATACGTATTTACGTTTAGACAAAGATTTAGGTGATTTTTTAAATTATTTAGATGCAAAAGTTGGTAAAGGGCAATACACTGTTTTTTTATCTGCCGATCATGGTGTGGCTCATGTTCCAGGATTTATGCAAGAAAATAAATTACCCGGTGGCTTATTTAACGATACCGAAATGCAAAAACAATTAAATGCTTTAACCAAAGAAAAATTTAATGTAGATAAATTAATTGTAAGCATGTACAACTACCAAGTGCATTTAAACAATCCACTTATAGATTCTTTAAAACTTGATAAAGAAGCGATTATTAAAACTTGTATTCAACATTTAGAAAAACAAGAAGCAATGGCTCAGGTTTTTGAAATTAGTGAAATGATGGAAACGCCATTGCCTGTAAAAGTAAAAAATATGATGGCAAATGGCTTTTTCCCTTCTAGAAATGGAGAAATTCAAATGGTTTTAAAACCCGGTTATATTGATGGTAATAAAACAGGAACTACTCATGGCTTATGGGCTCCTTACGATGCACATATTCCCATGGTATTTTATGGTTGGGGAATTAAACATGGCAAAACGAATAAAGAAACTTATATGATGGATATTGCTCCAACCATTACTGCACTTTTAAAAATTCAAATGCCAAGTGGTAGTATAGGAAATGTGGTAGAAGAAGTAATGAAATAATTGGTTTTAAAAACGTATTACAAAATCCTTTCTAAACAGTTTGTATAGAAAGGATTTTTTATGTGGTGAATGAATGAAATGAAATTTTAAACAACTTATTTCATTGATATAATTAGGTTTGCATTAGTAAACAGATGCTTTTGCATGAAACAAAATACACCAAACTACACAACAGAAATAAATGATGATATTGAAAAAGCCATACAATTGTTGTGCAACAATGAAATAGTGGCTATTCCTACTGAAACAGTATATGGTTTGGCTGGCAATGCATTATCGCCGGAAGCAATCACTAAAATTTATACGGCTAAAAAAAGACCATTTTTCAATCCATTAATATTACACACCCATGATATTAATGAAATTGCAAAATATGCAGATGTAAGTAATGCTGCTATGCATTTAATGCAACAATTTATGCCTGGCCCTTTTACAATTTTATTACCCAAAAAAAATATTGTACCCGATTTATTAACCGCAGGAAGCACAAAAGTTGCCGTAAGAATTCCTGCACATAAAATGGCAATTGAGTTATTACGTCAATTAGATTTTCCTTTAGCTGCACCAAGTGCTAATCCGTTTGGATATATTAGTCCTGTTACAGCAATGCATGTATATGAGCATTTACAAGGTGTAATTCCTTATGTTTTAGATGGAGGTACTTGTACTGTAGGTGTAGAATCTACCATTGTAGAAGTAACTACAGAACAAATCATTATTCATCGATTAGGAGGAATTGGAAAAGAAGCGATTGAAGCCGTTGCTACCTTGCCCGTTGTGTTACAACAAAAGCATGCACCTATAGCGACATCAGGGCAATTAAAAAGTCATTATGCACCAAGTACACCCTTATTAGTTGGTAATGTAGAAGAACTGATTAAACAACACATCAACCAAAAAATAGCCTTAATTAGCTTTAATACTACGTTTAATGGTGTAGATAATTTTGTATTATCTACCACAAGTTCTTTATCAGAAGCAGCAAGTAATTTATTTTCTACTTTACACACCATTGATGCAAAAGATTACGATGTAATTATTGCTGAAAAATTTCCTGAAGAAGGTATTGGTGCAGCTATTAATGATAGATTAGAAAGAGCTCAGTTTATGCATAAATAGAAGTAAGATTTGTTATTTTTTATTTCTGTAACCCTTAAAATACAATCATAGAAAACTTTTATTTTTCTTATTTTAGCAATGTGAAAAACAAAGTACAAATAGGTCTTGACTTTATTATTGACAAACTCACAAATTCAATTGAGAATGTACTAACAGGTGACAGCTTTGCAACTGACATTTCAATATTAACAAGTACAGACTTAAAAAAAGTAAATAAGAAAACTGGTTGGTTATTTAATTGGAAAGAAGAATATATAAAACCAGAAAGGGATGTATATAAACTGACAATCGTAAACAATTCAACAATTATTCAAGGATTAATTAGTTTAGAAATTAAATCCGATCATGTGTATATGCACTTAGTAGAGAGTGCCCCTTTTAATAAAGGAAAAAACAAAGTTTATTCTGGAGTTCCTGGAAACTTAGTTGCGTTTGCTTGTAAACTTTCTTTTCAACGTGGACATGAAGGAAATGTTTCTTTTCTCTCAAAAACGCAACTTATAGAACATTATGAGAAAACGCTAGATGCATTTCATTTTGGTGGACGAATCATGATTATTGAGACAAAAGCAGCATTGAAACTTATTAATAAATACTTTCAAAATAAATAAAATGAAAACTAAAAAATTAGAGTTAGAAGTTGATTGTATTGGTGAACAAAACGGACTAACAAAAACTGAGGAAAAAGCTCTAAGTAATTTTTTTAAACAAAAAAAATTAAAATCAACTTATTCTGGAATAAAACAAAAGAAGCGTTCTGAAAAAAGTGTAAAATCATATGCATAAAAGCAGTGGAGTTAAAAATATTAAAATAAAATTTGCTTACCTAACATGAGACTAACCAACTCGTTAAACTATTTGCAGAACTACAAAGTTTTAACCTTCATGTTTAGAAAGATCCTACATTTCAATCTGCTCCATAAAGATATATTGTACAAGTGTGCGACGCCACTCCAGCTGAAAAAAGTACTACAGTTGACTACATAAAAAAACTCCCGATACTGTAAGGTTATCGGGAGTTTTTTATTGCTTATTCTGCTAAGAATGGATAATGATATGTTGTTGGTGGTGTAAATGTTTCTTTAATGGTTCTTGCACTTAACCAACGATACAAATTTAACATGCTACCTGCTTTGTCGTTGGTGCCGCTTGCCCTTGCTCCACCAAAAGGTTGTTGACCAACAACGGCTCCTGTTGGTTTATCGTTGATATAAAAATTACCTGCTGAATGGCGTAATTTTTTAGTAGCCAACTCCACTGCATATCTATCTTGTGCAATAATAGCACCTGTTAATGCATATTTTGATGTGCCATCAACCAAGTCTAAAGTTTGCTCAAAAGCATCGGCATTGTACACATATAAAGTAAGTACAGGACCAAAAATTTCTTCGCACATGGTTACATACTTCGGATCTTTTGTTTCGATAACAGTTGGCTCTATGAAATAACCGACAGATTTATCGTAATTACCACCTGAAAGTATAGTAGCTTTTTTATCTTTTTTAGCTGCATCTATAAACTTGGTAATTTTATTAAACGCATTTTCATCAATAACAGCATTTACAAAATTGCTAAAATCTTCTACAGTACCCACCTTAACTGTTGCCAATGCTTGTACCAATTTTGCTTTTACTGCATCGGCAATATTACTTGGTATATAAGCCCTAGAAGCAGCACTACATTTTTGTCCTTGATATTCAAAGGCACCACGAATTAATGCAGCAACAACAACATCTACATCGGCACTTTTATGTACCATTACAAAATCTTTACCACCGGTTTCACCCACTATTCTTGGATAGCTTTTATACTTGCCTACATTTTCACCAATTACTTTCCACATATTGTTAAACACTTGTGTGCTACCTGTAAAATGTACACCTGCAAAATCTGGATGCGAAAAACAAACTTTTCCTAAAACAGGACCATCCACATAAATCATATTGATAACACCATCGGGCAAACCTGCTTCTTTTAAAATACGCATAAACAATTGGGCAGAATAAATTTGTGTATTAGCGGGTTTCCAAACAACCACATTGCCACACATTGCTGCACTTGCAGGTAAATTGGCACCAATAGCAGTAAAATTAAAAGGTGTAACTGCCAAAACAAAACCTTCTAAAGCACGCCATTCCATACGGTTATGCATGCCTGGAGAAGAAACTGGTTGTTGCTGATAAATTTCACTTAAAAAATGAACATTGTAACGTAAAAAATCTATTAATTCACAAGCACTATCAATCTCTGCTTGATAAGCATTTTTGCCTTGTCCAAGCATCGTTGCAGCATTCATTTGGTAACGATATTTTGTTGCTAACAAATCGGCAGCTTTTAAAAAGATATGAGCTCTATTTTCCCAACTCATATTTTCCCAATCTTGCTTGGCTTTAAGTGCAGCATCAATAGCTAATTGCACATGTTTTTGATCGCCCCAACTATAATATCCTAAAGTAAAAGCTTTTTCATGTGGTGGATGAATGGATACTTTGGTTGCTGTTTTTACCAATTTATTTCCAATATACATGGGTATATCAATTGGTTTTTTCTTTAAATCGGCAATTGCTTTTTTTAATGCTGCCCTTTCAGGGCTATTGGGTGCATATTGCTGAACTGGTTCGTTTATGGGTGTGGGATAAGAAAAAGTTCCGAACAACATAGATTTTAATTTTAGGGGCGAAAGGTACAACTATTGAAAGAAGATTATGTAGCTGTAGAATTTAGCTAGCAAATTATTATTATCATTGCAAGTATGTATTTTATTCGTTTTGTATGGATTATTTTTTCATTTGTTACTCGTTTATGGGTAAATAAATGCATGGCTCAAAAGCATGCTTCTAAATTACTGGCAGCACTTTCAGCCCAATATAAAGGCAATTTTGATGATTTTACGTATAAAAAAATTGTAAAAAGTCATAGCATTTATATCACTATTATTTGCGATGCCTTTGTTCGGTTACATGGAAGAAATACAACAAAAAAAGAGAAAACTAGAAGTATTTATTATTTCATTTGCAGTAGTTTATTCGATAATTTTTGGGATAATCATTCACATTCAATTGAAGAATTAAAAGAACTAAGTTTTAATTCAACTGATTACATTCCTAAAAACTTTGATGATGCCATTTTTAAATTTTCCCATGAATTTTTATTGCAAGAAGTAAATAACCTTAAAGATTACATTGCTGTTTTTCATTTGGTATTTAATGCTCAACAAGCATCTCTACAACAATTTGATGCTACGATTTCAAACGAAAAAATTCAAGAAATCACCTTTGCTAAAGGTGGCTATAGTGTTTTAATGTGTAAATTTTATGTAGATGTTGCAGCCTCAACCCAAGAAACGAATTGTTGGTATTTAATTGGCACACTTATTCAAATGGGCAACGATTTATTTGATATTTATAAAGATACTCAACAAAATATTCATACACTTGCTACTCGTTGTAAAAATGCTCATGAGTTGGAAAAAGTTTACAGAACACAAGTAACAGCTTTACAGCAAGAAATTAAAAAGCTACCACAAAGCAAGTATAAAAAAACAGAGTTCTCAGTATCATTAGCTGCTACTTACGCTTTAGGTTTGGTAGCCCTGCATCAACTAAAACAACTGCAAGGAAACCAATCTGAATTACCGAATTTTAAAACGGTTGCTCGTAAACTGTTAATAGTAGATATGCAGCGATTGAAAAATTTAATTCGTTGGATTACCTTTATTTATAAAGAAGCTAAATTGTAAATTATGGCTATTGTTTTATTTGATTCTACTAACAGAAATATATACAATCCGTTTACGCTTACTAGGGCAATTGCAGATTTAAAAGTGGGCATGCTAAGTTTTAAAGAACGTTGGGAAATTATAAGTAAAGCTCACAATTTTGTACATACAGACGCATATTTGCAGCCTTTATATGAAACCATTTCTACTGCTGAACATATTTGGATAAACGCTTCCATTTTTGCAACAGAATCGCTTTGGGAACAAATAGAAAATTTGAAATTAAATGAATGTATTGAAGATGAATACGGCTGTATTGCTATTCGCTTACATATAGATGCTAATCAATTTAATGAAGAATCGATTAACAATTGGATAACTAAAAGCACCAAAATTTCGAATGTGCAGCGTTTACATTTACCCCATGAAATGATTGCACTAAACGCTACAATTGCCTCAACCGATTTTAAGTTGGTTACACAAAAAAAACAATCTCAACCTATTGCAAACACCAACCAAGTTCCACAACAAGCAAACATTTTTATTGAAGAAGGAGCACAAGTAAATTATGCATTTTTAAATGCCACTTCAGGACCTATTTATATTGCAAAAAATGCAGTAATTCAAGAAGGAACATTTATTAGAGGACCATTTTATTTGGGCGAAAATAGTTTGGTAAAAATGGGAGCCAAAATTTATGGATCTTACATTGGCAACAATTGTGTAGTTGGTGGTGAAATAAAAAATATTATCATGCTTGGAAATAGTAACAAAGCACATGATGGATATTTAGGAGATAGCATTATTGGTGAATGGTGCAACTTTGGTGCAGGCACTAGTAATAGCAATGTAAAAAACACAGCTAGCATTGTAAAAATTTGGAATGAAGGATTGCATAAAATGGTAGATGCCTCACAAAAATGTGGGGTTTTAATGGGTGATTATACAAGAACAGCCATTAATTCAAGCATTAATACAGGCAGTTATATTGGTGTGTGTTGCAATGTTTTTGGCAATGGTTTACTCAATAAAAAAATTGCCAACTTTTCTTGGGGAAGCCATGATATGTATGAATTAGAAAAAGCCATTCATGATATTAAAAACTGGAAACAAATGAAACATCAAACGCTTTCTGAAAAAGAAGAGTCTGTGATACGGTTTTTATTTCCTTTTAAAATCTTTTAAAGCTTTTTGTAAAAAGCTAGATTTAGTTTTTGGAGAGCAATAAACTTTCAATCATTAATGTATAATTATAAGCGGCACAGTAATAATAAAATTTTCCAACACCTATTTTTTCTATCCAATCTTTAAATGGCTTTGGAGCCATACTAGCCATATTGGCAATAAAAAATGAAAAATTATTGTGTTCAATTGCAGCATTATCTTCAATTATAATAGTGTTGGTTGGTTTAACATTCCAACGTTGCAAAGCAGTTGTTAATAAAACTTGTTTTATCACGTTATTTGTTTTTGCCAACGCCTTTTTTGTCTCCATAATTAACTGCGACTTTAGTGCTTCTAAACTAGCAATTGGTTTTACTTGCATCAGTCTACTGATATGATACAGAATAATGCTCGTTTGTGCATAATGTGGTGATATAGAATGAGGAATGCTTACATGCTGCTTTTGGGTAATCACCTGTGTTATTAGTTGTAAACTTGCAGAATCTGCATGTGACCATCGTAAATTATTTTTTTGTACAAACAGTAGCACATTACTTAAAACACACAAGTCAAAATCTACTGGAAATTTTACACCAAACCAAGTAGAGTAAGCAGCACTATTTTTATATTCTGTCAGTGTGTTTTTAATTTGTTTCTTACTTTCATACAATGAATATAATTAGGAGTTAATGGAATAAAAACCAATTTAGTATTTGAAGAATTGAATAAATAAAGCAAATTAAAATTGTTCACAAGCACATTTACTGTTTTCTTTCTTTGAAAGATGAATGATTCCGATGAATTAGAATGATAATTGTAATATTTTCACCCTTTCAAAACTTAGTTTAAACTTAAAACAAATGCGTACACAAATTGCAGCAGCCAATTGGAAAATGAACTGCACACTTGAACAAGCCAACACACTTTTAGATGCTATTTTACAAGCAGAATTACATGTAAATGAAAATAGAATTGCAGTATTTGCAGTACCTGCACCTTATTTAATGTTTGCAAAAGAAAAATTAGCTGCACACCCATATTTATTTGTAGCTGCTCAAAACTGTTATAGTAAAAAATCAGGTGCTTACACAGGTGAAATTTCGGTAGAAATGTTACAATCTATTGGTATACAATATGTTGTTTTAGGACACTCAGAGCGTAGAGAATATTTTGGCGAAAGCAATCAATTGTTAGCAGAAAAAGTAAATATTGCATTAGAATTCGGAATTACGCCTATTTTTTGTTGTGGTGAACCTTTAGATATTCGTGAAGCCAACACCCAAAACGAATTTGTTGCCAAGCAATTAGAAGAAAGTTTATTTCATTTATCTGCTGAAGAATTACAAAAAATAGTAATTGCTTATGAACCTATTTGGGCTATTGGAACAGGGAAAACTGCTACAAGTGCACAAGCTCAAGAAATACAAGCATTTATACGTTTACAATTAGCCAATAAATATGGAGTTGAGGTAGCCAATTCTATCTCTATTTTATATGGAGGAAGCGTTAAAGCCAACAATGCAGTTGAATTGTTTGCACAGCCTGATGTAGATGGTGGCTTAGTAGGTGGTGCATCGTTAATTGCAGCAGAATTTATTCAAATTATCAATGCTTAATTCTTTTCAAAAAATAAAAAAGGATTGTTGAAACAAATCAACAATCCTTTTTTGTGGAGCTGAGCGGAGTCGAACCGCTGTCCAAACAAATTCGCCATAAGCCTTCTACATGCTTAGTTTGTTATTAATTGTAGAGAAATAACCGGAATCAAACAAACCAATTATTTCCTTAGCTGAATAGTCTTAAGCAACAGTCACAGCCTTCTGTTGCAGCATCCTGTATTTGTTTTGAGTCGGCGGCGGAACTTGGTAACAGAACAACCTGTTCGGCGGCCCGAATGACTAACTAATCACTGATTAGGCAGCCATGGCATACTGAGTATTGCCAGTTGAGTTTTGAATATTCAGATTAAAGTGCTAATTATCCAACGCACTGCATGCTTATACCTACAAAGAACTTTGCTGTCAAAACCAATACAGCCCCATTAAATGGATTGCAAATTTGAGCTTTTTTATTCATTAATCCGATTGTTTTTACAATTCTCTTCACAAACTCATTCAGTTTTATTTAATTTAAGATGTAAAAAATTGAACAATCTTTAATAAATCTGTATTATTGCAATTAACAACAATACTGTTATGCGTTTTTTATTACAAAACTTAGATTTTCTCGACCATCCTTGTTACTAATTCATCACTTTGTTGTGTTATTTTAGGTAGACCATTCTTTCTGCCTTTTCTTAATTTATTTTATTATTTTTTAATTCTGTTTTATGTTAACGCATACTCTTTCAGAGCGTAGCTCTTATTTTTTGCATTTAGAAGAACAATTTGGTGCTCATAATTATCATCCTTTACCTGTGGTTTTAGAAAAAGGCGAAGGTGTTTTTTTGTATGATGTAGATGGAAAAAGATACTTCGATTTTTTAAGTGGATACTCTGCTGTAAATCAAGGGCATTGTCATCCAAAAATTATTGCTGCTTTAACCCAACAAGCAAAAAAATTAACCCTTACCTCTAGGGCATTTCACAACAACTTATTAGGTGAATATTCAAAATTTATCACCTCATATTTTGGCTACAATAAAGTGTTACCAATGAACACAGGTGTTGAAGGTGGTGAAACGGCAATTAAGTTGGCAAGACGATGGGCTTACGATAAAAAAGGTGTTGAGGCTAATAAAGCCAAAATTGTATTTGCAGAAGGAAATTTTTGGGGAAGAACATTAGCAGCCATTTCATCTTCTACAGACCCTAGTAGCTACAAAGGTTTTGGCCCATATATGCCAGGTTTTGAAATTGTACCATATAACAACATTACTGCTTTAGAAGCTGCTTTTCAAGAAAAAAATGTTGCTGCATTTATGGTAGAACCTATTCAGGGCGAAGCTGGTGTGGTTTTACCTGATGAAGGATATTTACAAAAAGTAAGAGCTTTATGTACTGAATACAATGTATTGTTTATTGCAGATGAAATACAAACAGGTTTGTGTAGAACGGGTAAGCTTTTAGCTTGTGACCATGAGGAAGTAAAACCAGATATTTTAATTTTAGGAAAAGCATTAAGTGGTGGCACAATGCCTGTTGCTGCTGTATTAGCCAATGATGAAGTGATGATGAACATTCGTCCGGGAGAACATGGTAGCACTTATGGTGGAAATCCATTAGCCTGTGCAGTTGCAATAGCTTCGTTGCAAGTTTTGAAAGATGAAAACATGGCTGAAAATGCAACTGCAATGGGAATTATTTTACGTGAAGAATTGGCTAAACTGAACTCACCATTTATTGAAACCATTCGTGGAAAAGGATTATTAAATGCAATTGTAATTAAACACCAAAACCCTGATGCTTCTTGGGATTTATGTTTGGCTTTAAAAGAATTTGGCTTGCTTGCTAAACCTACTCATGGTGATAAAATACGTTTTGCTCCACCATTAACAATAACCAAAAATCAAATAATAGAAAGTGTTGGTATTATTGGTAAAGCTTTAGCAACATTAGCATAAAATAGATTGCATCAAAAAGCCTTCTTGAACTTATTCGAGAAGGCTTTTTTTATTTTATTTTGAAATACAAACTATTCAACCAAAGCCTTTACTGCCTTTACCAACTGTGCTTCTGGTAATTGTTGGTTATAAAATGCTCGATATTTTTTGGCATTGTTTACCATTAATGTAACAGGAATTGTGCCTTCCCATGTTTTATCAATTTTAGGGCAAAACATGTTTGCATCGGTTTCATTTAACCAAACTATGGTAGACTTGTAACCTTTTTTCTTTGCAAAATCAGCAATGCCTTTTGGATAATCTTCCGCAAAATCTAAACTTACCAATACTAACTTTACACCTTTCGATTGATAGTCTGCTACTACTTTTTCGAACCAAGGTAATTCTTGCACACAAGGCTTACACCAACTTGCCCAAAAATTAATAATTAGTGGACTAGTTGCTGTATCTGCCATTTTTATAACGTCGGTAATTTTTACTTTTTTAATGGTTTGTGCTTGAACCATTGTTACTAAAGCAACTGTACAAATTGTACTTACAATTATTTTTTTCATTATTAATTATTTTACCCAATATTATCCAAATTAAAACCCCATTGTTCTTTAAGCAAATTCATTTGTTCTACAGGCATTGTTGATTGTTGATAATGACCTGCTAAACGCTTTTGACGAAATGCTTCATAAATACTTACAGCACAAGCAACCGAAATGTTTAAACTCTGGATAACACCCATTTGTGGAATGATAAAATTACCATCTGCTAAGCTTCTTGCCTCTTCACTTACACCACTATGTTCATTTCCAAAAACAAGAGCAATACTTTCGGTAAAATTGATAGAATACAGGTCAACAGCATCAGATGAAAGATGTGTGGTAAATATTTGATTGTAATTGCTTCTTAAAACAGTAAAGCATTCTTCAATTGATGTGTATTGATGAATGGTTAGCCATTTGCCTGCACTACTACCACTTTTGTATCCAAACTTTTCAAAACGTGGCGTTTTGGTAGTGATAATGTAGATGTCTTGTATGCCTACTGACTCACAAGAACGCATTACGGCTGTAATATTTCTTGGGTCTTGAACATCTTCTAAAACAACCGTTAAATTGGGTTGTCGTTGATTTAAAACTTTTAAAAGTTTTTCGGTTCTTTCTTGTGTCATCAAACTTTTTATGCAAAATTTAAAATTGTAATGTCGGTTGAATTCCTAAGCCCACAGAGCCTTTTATAGCTATATTTCCAAAATCGTATTCAATTCCTGTAGCCAAATCTTCTGTTTGTAACAATGGTCCATCCATATCTACAAAATCTATTTGGGGTAAAAATTGTGCAATTGCAGCCGAACCAATGGTACACTCGTTCATGCTACCCATCATTATTTGCATATTTAGACTTCTAGCTTTTTCAATCATTCGAAGAGCTGGTGTAATTCCGCTACATTTTGTAAGCTTTATATTAATGCCATGAAAATGCTGGTAACATTTTTCTACATCTTGTTCAAAAACGCAACTTTCGTCGGCAAATAAAGGTAACGTAGACGCTTGAAACAATATTTTCATTTCATCCCAATTGTCTTTTGCTAATGGTTGTTCTACATATTCTACACCTAGTTCTTTCAATTTTGGAATTTTTTCTAAGGCTTCGGACAAAGTCCATCCTGCATTTGCATCTATTCTAAAACGAGCATCGGTATGTTTACGCAAAGCCTCTACAATTTCAATATCATTTTCTGTACCCAATTTTATCTTATAAATAGGCCAAGGTTTTGCTTTCATTTTTTCTACCATTACCTCAATTGTATCAATTCCAATGGTATAATCAGTTTGTGGTGTATTTTCCCATTTTGTGTTCCATAATTGATATAACAATTGACCTTTCATTTTACCAAACAAATCCCAACAAGCGATATCTAATGCACAAACTAAAAAAGGATTTTTAGGAAATAAATGGTGTAAATAATGCCAATAACGTGCAGGATCGGTTAAAGCAAATTTTTCTATGAATGGCTTTTTTTGTTCTATGTCTGCAATCATGTCTTCCACAGTAATGTTGTAATAGGTAATTGCAGGTGCTTCTCCAAAACCTATAAAATTTCCGATTTGTAATGCAACAACAAGTGTGGGTTGATGCGTTTTAGTTCGACCATTTGAAATGGTAAATGGATATTGAAATGGAAGTTCTTTTTTGGTATAAAATAATTTCATAGAACGAAATTAACTGATTGACAGAATGGATAGATGAAAAATTGTTGAGTTGAAAGCTGCATAGTAGTGATATAAAAAAATCGAAGCCAACGAATAAACTCGTGGCTTCGAATGTTGATGTATTGTTGAATAGCGAATAAACAGTACAAAAGTGCGACGCAACGGCGGCTGAATAGCATTACCGCTGCTGACTAAACAAAAAATTATTTTCTTCCACTCTTTTCAATCATTTCACTAAACTCGTTGTTAAAATCTGTATTGCTTAACAATTGTTCCAATGTAAGATGCATTCTATATTTCCAATAATTTTTAGGATTAGCAGGTACATTAATACGCTCATCATGTGGATTTTGGCGACGAATGATGCTATTGATTCCTAAAATATCTTGTAGTTGGAAAATGCTCCACATTGCTGGCGAATACAAATGTTGTGATACGACTGCTTTATTAATATCGTCGCTACAGAAAAATGGTGCTTCGCCCCAAATTCCTAAATCGTGGTTATAAAATTTTTGAATTTTAGATTTATCTTCTTCCCACCAACCACGTATGGTGCTCATATCATGTGTAGAAGGTGTTACAACGCTTAAGTAAGGTGCATCGTTTGGATGGAAGAAATCTTTTGTATTGTCTTTTGGCATTCTTTGAATTTCTAAGCTTAATAGCCCCAATTGCTTCATTACATCTGGTACACAATCTGGCACTAAACCTAAATCTTCGCCACAAACTAGCATATTGGTTACACGTTTTAAAGCCGGCAGTTTTTGCATGGCTTCTTGTTTCCAAAAATTATCTTGACGGCGGAAGAAATAGTTAATGTACAATTCGTTTAGCTGGTGTTTTGTACTAGCTTCTAAATATCTATAAGAAGAAGTATTTACCATGTTAAACCTAAAGTGAAATGCATCATGATTAGAATTGTCGGCAACAAATAAAATAACATTGCTAATTAAATCGAAAAGACCATATTTCATCTTGTCGTTAAAATTATTATGCTCTTGTTGAGCAAAATAAGCTTCTACTTTACGTTGTGTATCGAATTCTGGCTTTAAAGTGTAGTTGTTAAAACCATCGTAGTTTAAAAAGTTGTTTTTAACATAATCGTTGTCGTAACCAAACATTTCCCAAAGTACATTATCGGTAATAAATGGTTTGGTGTAACGATTGTAATCGAACCAAATTCCTTTTTCAATAAACTCGTTTCTATGAACAGGCAAAGCAGGAACAAAATACCCCATAATGCCTTCTACTGCATGCATTGGAATGCTCCAAATTCGGAAGAATCCTAAAATATGATCTATTCTAAAAGCATCGAAATAATAACTCATTTGCTCGAAACGTTGTTTCCACCAAGCAAAACCGTCTTGTTTCATTTGCTGCCAATTGTACGTTGGGAAACCCCAATTTTGACCTTTAATGGCAAATCCATCAGGTGGAGCACCTGCTTGCAAATGCATGTTGTATAAATTAGGTTGTTGCCAAGCATCGGCACCATATCGGTAAATTCCAATAGCTATATCACCTTTAACAACAACGCCATTTTGATGAGCATATTCAGTTGCTGCTTTTAATTGCAAATGCAAATGATATTGAATAAAATAATGTAAAGCAACTTGTTCGTACACATCGCCTGTTTCGTCTATTAGAGCTGCAATTTCTTCTTCCTTATACGTTTGACAAGTTGGCCATTGGTTAAAATCGGCTGTTTTATATATATCTCTCAAATAACAGAAACAAGCATAAGGAACCAACCAATGTTTATTTTGATTGAAGTATTGTTTGTAAGCTGTTTGCTTAAATGTTTCTGTTTTTTGTAACGTATACAACTGTTTTACAATGGATAATTTTGCGTTCAAAACAGCTTCGTAAGATACGTCTGACAATGCATTAAGGCGTTCTTTTTCGCTATTAAATGCCTCTACAATGGATTGATTTTTAGCATTTGCTACTTTTCTTACATTTAAATATAAAGGATGCAGAGCAAAAGCAGAAATTGCTGCATACGGATAAGAATCTACCCATGTATGCGTTGCTATAGTATCGTTGATGGGTAAAATTTGAATTAACTTCAAGCCAACTTTTTTACTCCAATCTACCAACAAATGAATATCTGTAAATTCTCCAACTCCAAAACTATCATTGGTTTTTAAACTAAATACAGGTATTGCAACACCTGCACCTTTCCAAAATGTTGTAGGCAAATGAATAAATCCATCGTTTGCTACTAAAAGAATATCGGTATTATTATTGGTAAATAAAACTCTATTTGCTCCATCTTCAAATCGAACAAATCGTTTTTCTTCCACATTATAAACACCATATTTATATTCTACATGACCATCAACAGCAGATAAATCTAACTGAACATGATGGTAAACACTTGATTTATTTTTAGCCAAAAGAATACAATTTTCTTGTGACCAATTACCCAACAGTTGATGACTTCCTACCAAACAAACCGTTTCTCCTTTTGCTAATAAAGGTGCTTTTACCTTAAATGAATGTGTATATTTTAAAGGTGTTGGAACATCAATAAATGTTTCATTTTGCTTTAATAGCACTTCTTGAAACGGAACACTATAAAATGCATTTTCGTAATATCCTGCATGATTCCAACTATCTACAATCACCATTTCTGCATGTGCAGCTGTTGATAGTTCGATGGTTTTATCTTTACCCCAATCGTAACTTACAGAGCCATCATTGTTTTTAAGAATATAGTTATAAATCACAGGTGTTTTACTTTCAACTGAAAATGGCAAACTAACTGACCATAAGTTGTTGTTCACAAATGCTAGTGGCACTGCATTTTGAATATCGTTGTTACCTAAAATATGATGGTTGCCTGTAACAAAAAGTGTTTGTCCAAAATTGGTATTAAAACGCAGCTGAAAAGTAACTGTTACTACGCTTATTTTGGCTTTCTTTTTTGCGGCCTTTGGCTTAGGTGTTGTAGTGGTTTTGGTTGCTTTTGTTGCACTTTCTTTTTTATCTACAGCAACTTTTTTTGCTTTTTTAACAGGCGTTTCCGCTATTTCTTGTTTTAGCAGTTTTGCTTCTTCCTGTTTTTTAGCAGGTTTCTTTTTTTCAATTTTCACCTCTGTTGATGCTACTTTCTTTTTTGAAGCAACAGCAGTTTTTTTAGATGATTTTACAGGAACGATATTTTCAGCAAATTCTGCGGAAGTAGGAGCAGCAATGTTAGTCGAGTTTGTTGTAGTTGCCAAGGTTGAGAAATTTAGATGTAACAAAAATAGAACTTCTAATGTGTAAAAAAAACACATTAGAGTTGTGTTTTTTTCAAATGGGGCAAAAAAACAAAAAGTTGAACCAACTTCTAATACAGTAAAGAAAGTTAAATGTTGAAATTTAGCTTTTTACCATTTCAAAAATAGAAAGCAATGCTAGAAAAACGATTATTTATAGTTAAAATAATTATTTGACTAACAAGTATTTTCGTTAAACAAAAATATCTAAATAAACATTATTTATCCAAAAATCGACTTAATAAAAAAATTTATTTTGTTTAATTACAAAATTGACGGATAAATATGAGGATGCAAGTGACATAAAGAACTCGAAATGAGATAATATTTATTTTTTAACCAATATAATTCTACCTCTATCTGCTTTAGCCATTTGATCGTAATAAGCAACGAGGTCATCGTAATCTGATGGTGGAAAACGTTTGCCAATACGCTCTTGTTTTCGAATTAATTGAATGGTTTCGCCATTTATAGCATACAAAATATTATAGTTACCAAACTTATTTTGAATAGTTAAGTTTTTTGGCATAGACTCTACCTCATAACCAGGTTGAATTTTAATTATTATGGTGTCAATATCACTATAATCGAATCCAAAAACAATATCAAATTTTCTTGCCCTATCGGTTGGCAGTTTTGCTTCTTTATTAAATAAATTGGGTGTAATAAACATTCGTTTACCTGTAGTAATTGCATAATTTGTAGATGTAATTACCAAATGCTCGTTCATTACCGGAATTCTTCCTTTTTGCTCTTGATATTCTATTTTTTCTACTTTATAAGTTGGCAAACTTAATACCCTATTCAAATATTTATCTCTTTGTTCTTGATTGGCATAATGCAACAATTCATGTTGCAATTCTTGCTGTAATCCTGTAAACTTCGTTTGTACATCTGCCTGCAAGTGACCATCTACATCAATACTTGCTTTCACATTTCTAACTTGAATATTTTCTTTAACACCCAATTTTGGCGTATTTACCAATACAGCACCATCATTGGTAACCATTACTGCTTTTTTATTTGCAGTAGATGTTCCCATAAAACCAGGACTTTCTGTTTGGCTTGTACATTCTAACCACAATGTATCGTTGCCATTGGGTACACACATTACAATATGATTGAAAAATGGAGCTGGAAAATCTTCCCACAAATCTTTCCTATTTCTCCCAGAATTAATTACTACATAATTGGCAGGTACAGCAGCTTCTTGCAAAAGGCTCACCATAAAATTGGATAAGGCTTTACAATCGCCAAATTTTTTGTCTGCAACAAAACTAGCTGCTAAAGGTTGCCAACTTCCAACACCTAATTGTATACTAATGTAGCGGGTATTTTTTTGAAGATATTCGTACAATACTTTTACTTTTTCTTCAATACTGGTTAAATGATCGGTTAATCGATGTACTTCTTGCTTAATGTTTTGTGGTAGTTGATTTCTTCCATTATTCAATAATCCTATAAATTTTCCAAATCCATTCCAACTACTCATATCACCTTCATAACCTTCAACTGAAAATTTTGTTGGAGCAATAAGTACTACTGGCACCATTTCTAAATATGGTGGAGCATATACTTCAAATTCAAAAGCTTTTTTGTTTATTAGTTGCCAGTTGTAAACAACAGATTTATCTGTTTTTACGATAGCAGGATTTTGATCAGGATAATTTACATGTTTATATCGTAATTGATAATCAAGAGGTGTTTCTACCGTAAACTTGCTTTGTTGTACTGCTAATTTATCGCTCAACATAGGAATCCATGTTGGTAGAAAAAAAATGCCATTATATACTTGCTCATCTTCAAACTCTACTGTATATGGATACTGTTTGTAATAAAAAGCAAAACGTTTTATACGAGTGTCTGTTAAAAGTGTATTATCATCAGTGCCAGATACATCTGCAATTTCTTTTTTCTTAATGCTTTTCAACATTTTTCCTTCGGCATCGTACAAATGACCACTGATATCGCTGAGTGTGTTTAGTTTGCTGTAATCGTTGCTATAATAAGCAAAACCCTCACCCTCTTCATTTAAAATGGTAATAGCATATTTATGTTTTACCACCGCTTTGTCTATATCTTTTATAGTTACCACCAATTCATCGAAACGTACAACAGCATTTGCATTTTCTTTTAAAGAATCTTGAATTAAAGATGCTTTATAGGTTTGAGCAAAAGTTATTGAAGGAAAAATCAAGATTAGAATTGCTAATAAAACATTTTTATTCAACATAATTGGTTGCTTTTACTTTGCTTTTTTGAATACAATTTGCTCTGCATTTTTTTTAACGATAAAGGCGTAAAAATCTCTCAATGTTTGATAATCTTCTGGATAAAAGGTAGCCTTTTCTAAGATTAGCCTTGTACGCATTTGAATGTATTCTCCATTTTGAGAAATGATGTATTCGAACATTCCTTCATTTTCATTTAACTTAACTCTGGTTGATTTTGGCAGTTCATCTACCACATATCCTTTAGGAACTTCCATGTTAAAAGTATACGTCATATTTTCTTTATACTCCATTTCTACAGGATATAAACGCTCTGCTGCTGCAAACGGATTTTTTGTTATTGCTTCGTTTAACAAGGGATTGAAGTAGATTAAATTTTCATCGTTGAAATTAAATTTCAAATCATACGTAACAGCAACTGGTTGATCTAATTGTTGTAATGAATCTACAACAACATTAGATACTTGAATATCAGTAGAGTAAGACTTTTGAATAGACTTTACAAATGCATCCATTTTTTGAGTTGCAAAATTGTCTCTAATATCTAACGATTCAATGTATCCGGTTTGTTTACTACATGTTCCAATAATTTCGCCTTTTTCATTTGTACTGATGAATAGGTTTATTTTCCTCGATTCTTTTAGTGAGTCTGCACTTAAGCTGATAATAGTGGGCATTTTATCTATAATTCTTGCATCGCCATTATAACAATCGGTAACCAATTTTCCAAAGCCTAATCTATTATGTGAGGCATCTAACAAATAACTTTCGTCGTTAATAGTTACTTTAGCCAATACATAATTATACTCGTTTAATAAAGGCATACTTGAGTTTACTTTTCCGTTATCTCTTGTACTTAAAATTACAGGGCATGAATTAAAGCCAAAATGCTTTAAAGCAGCAACTAATAATAAATTAATATCTGCTACATTACCTGTTTTTGTTTGAAATGTTTTTTTAAGTGGTTGAGACATCCACAATGCATCATGATCGATACATTTATATTGATCTCGTATATGGTTGAAAATTTTTTCTACAGCTTGTTTATCAATAGATGAACCAATTGCTTGTTTAAAATCATCATTCATCCAAGTATTGTTTTCAGAAATTGGTAATCCAAAATCTGGATCCTTCATCATATCATCAACTGTACTAAACCAATCTTTCATTAGTCTACGAATATTGGTTTCAGAATATTTAATAGAAATGGGTTGAAATGAAATTCTACTAAAATAATTTTTATACGAACTTACATAACCTTCTTCTTTAAAAGCAGGCACATCTTTAATAGCCCATAATGAAAAACGAGCATCGCCAGAAATACTATAAACATCGCTTCTTGAAAATGCATTACTAGTATTATCTAAAATAGTATACGATTTAAACAACAATTTTGAACTATCAATGGTATATTTTAGAAAACCCTGTTGCATAGGCAAATATGTAAACATAGGAGGAATAATTACTTGATATTGACTCCATAAAACAGGATATTTTCCCTGAAAATTCCAACCTCTTAAATACCAATAATAGGGCGATTTAATGGTGTATTTATATTCAATAATGCTACCTTCTTTAATATTGGGAAATGTAAACTTTCTAATGGTACTTACCTTATTGTATTTTTCTTTAAAAATAGAAGCTTTATCTAACTTGGTTTCTACTATTACTCCATTTTCTAAATTGTAAGTTGTGGTTTCTATTTCATCTAGCTTTTCTTCTTCAACAGTAGAAGCACCTAAATAAATTGGAATTTTAATTGTAGCATCATCAAATGCATTTCTACTCTTTAACAATATTCGTTTATGCTCTTTAAACACAAGGGTAAAATCGCCATTATTGTTTCCTTCAAAATCAGTACTTCCAATATCTGCCAATACAACAGCATTGGCATTTGCATCTACAACAGGCGATTGAACAGAAAAATCTTTTGCTGTAATTTTATCTAATTTGCCAATAGGCTTAACTTGTGCAATAAGTACATTTACTTGTAAAACAAATAACACAAAAAGTGTACGCTTAAGAAACATAAATAGTTAGTTTGGTTGTCATATAGTTTGATAATCAAATATATACACATCATCGATAAAATCAAATTTTTTTGAATATTTTAAGTTATACAAATTATATAAAACAAAAGTCTATTCATTTTGGCTTCGATTTTTGTGGCATTGCAAAAGCGGCTCCACTACATGAAGATGCTGTGAAATTGGAACGTTGGCTGCATAACGGAATGCATGCAGGGATGCAATACATGGAAAACCATTTTGATTTACGTATAGACCCTACCAAACTTTTACCCGGAGCAAAAAGTGTAATTACGCTATTAAAAAATTATTATCCAACCACTAAACAACAGGAGGGAAATCCTAAAATTGCCACCTATGCTTATGGCAAAGATTATCATGAAGTAATTCGACAACAACTGAAACTTTTTTTAGCAGATATTCAAACAAACGTAGGCAATATTACCGGTAGAGGTTTTGTAGATTCTGCTCCTGTTTTAGAACGTTCATGGGCTGTAAAAAGTGGATTAGGGTGGGTTGGAAAAAACGGTAATTTTATTACCAAACAACAAGGTTCTTTTTTCTTTATTGCTACATTAATTGTTGATTTAGAACTTGATTATGACGATGCGTTTGCAAAAGATTATTGTGGAAGCTGTACCAAGTGTATAGATGCTTGCCCAACCGATGCTATTTTACCCAATAAAGTAATTGATGGCAGTAAGTGTATTAGTTATTTTACCATAGAATTGAAAGATCAATTGATTGATGAAAAAATGAAAGGTAAATTCGATAGTTGGATGTTTGGATGCGATACTTGCCAAGATGTTTGCCCTTGGAATAGATTTAGTAAACCGCATCAAGAAGCAGCATTTACGCCTGTTCCTGAAATATTATCATACAGCAAACAAGATTGGGAAATGCTTACAGAAGAAAGCTTTAAACAAATATTTAAGCATTCGCCTCTTAAAAGAAGCAAATTTGAAGGCATAAGAAGAAATTTAAAATTTATTGAAGCTATTTCTTAAAAAATTTCTCATGATTACTTTTACTTCTGTAATTGAAAAATTTGCCAAAAAAGGCGAAAAAACTGGGTGGACTTATATTAAAATACATAAAGAACAAGCTCATCAATTAAACCCAACATCGAAAAAAAGTTTTCGAGTAAAAGGTAGCATTGATAAATATATTTTTGAGGGAATTGCTTTATTGCCAATTGGAAACGGAAACTTTATCTTACCCCTTAACAATACTATTAGAAAAGCCATACAAAAAAGAAAAGGCGATAGCGTTACTATTACAATTGAGATAGATGCCAAAGCCTATGAAATTGATGCTGATTTTATGGCATGCCTTCAGGAAGAAAAAAATGCTTTGGAATTTTATAATAGTTTACCCAATAGCCATCGCAATTATTTTAGCAAATGGATTGAAAGTGCTAAAACATTGGAGACCAAAACCAAAAGAATTGTACAAAGCTTACAAGCCCTTAACCATAAGATGGGGTATAGCGAAATGATACGTTCTTTAAAGAAATAGTACTTCTACTTAAAAACCCCACGTTTACGCTGAACAGTATGTGTACTAAAATATCCCAAGGCACCATTACTAAGATTGGTAGTTGGGTTTGTAGGTGTGCTTGATTGATTACTATTAGGATCTGTAATACTTACCAATTCATTAAAATAATTGTACACATTTTTATCCAAACATTGCATTTCTATATCTACTGTATCTAATGGTTGAATGTAAGCACTATCATTAAACAATTGTCTAGCAATATATTTTCCATCAGATAATCTATCATCGAAAACGAAAAACTTTTTTGTTCTTTTTTGGTTGATGAATTGAATAAACTGGTAATAATTTTTTTCTCCAACAGGATCTCTAAAATTAGGAATAGGATTGGTAATGCTTGTACCAAAACCCGTATTGGTTTGAAAACTTACCGAATCTAGCGGCACTTGTTTTGGCATGGTAGAAGTGGCTGTATATGTTTTTCCATTGAGTGTAACAGAAAGTTTGTATGTATGTGTTTCTATGCCTTGTATGTTGCTTGTATAATAATTACCCGCAGGAAACTCTTTCAACGTTTCTTTCATTCCATTGGTAACATCTTCAATCACTACTAAAGCACCTGAAACTGGTGGATACACATTATCTGCTGCATAATTAACTGTTTCAGAAATTTTTACAGCATAAGGCCCTTGTACATTGGTGATATTACCTTGTATTACCAATTGTTTAGCTGCATTTTTTACATTTACCTGTACCACTTTTGTACAACTAAATTGCAAAAACAACACAAAAAAGCTAGAGAAAATTATTTTTTTACGCATGGTTTTAAAACTTAAAGTTGTAAGTAACAGATGGAACAATTTTAAACAAAGTCGTTTGTACGGCCTGCGTTTTTGAGGCATCGTTAGGATCTTCTTGAAAGTCGATACTAAAAGCATTTTCTCTACTGTAAGCATTGTAAATAGAGAATGTCCAGCTGCTTTCAAATTTTTCAGTTTTTTTAGCCAATAAAGTTGCTCCTAAATCTAAGCGGTGATAGTCAGGCATTCTAGATGCATTTCGATCAGTGTATAAAAAAACAGTTTGTCCATTAATACTATACTTTCCACTTGGTTGTGTAATTGCATTACCAGTGTAATACACAAACGTAGAAGAGAATGTCCATTTTTTATTGGCTTGATAAATGCCTACTATAGAAATTTCATGGGTTCTATCTTGTTTTGCATTAAAATATTTACCATCATTAATTCCTTCAATTTTTCTTTCTGTTTTAGATAAAGTATAGCCAATCCAACCATTCAATTTACCATATCTTTTTTTGGCAAAAAATTCAATTCCATAAGCCCTACCTTCTCCAAAAAGCAATTGCGATTCAACGTTTTCATTAGCCCTTAACTCCGCTCCATTTTTATAATCAATTTGGTTTTGTAAATGCTTATAGTACGTTTCTACCGAAAATTCGTATTGGTTATTTTTGAAGTTTTTATAATATCCAATAGCTATTTGATCGGCAATTTCTGGACGAACATTGTTGCTGTTTCCAATCCACAAATCTGTAGGACTAGCAGCTGTTGCATTACTTAATAAATGCAAATTCTGAACATTTCTTGTGTAAGAAAATTTAAATGACTGACTAGGTTTAAACTGATAACTCAGTGCAAATCTTGGTTCTACATTTACATACGTTTTTACAACTTCTGTATTTTTATAAACTGCACTATCTTTTATAGAACCATCGGCATTATAGGTATAAAAAGTTCCAGGCCCTAATACATTAAACATAGAAAAACGCAAGCCATAAGTAATATTTAATTGCTTATTGATGCTCCATTCATGCGATGCATAGGCTGCACTTTCTAAACTGTATTTTTTTTGTAACTCTAAATTATTAAAACTAGATGCTGCAGAAGCTGTAACAACACCAGGGATGATGTTGTGATGAATAACATTTAACCCAAAATTGAACCGATGATTGGCATTAATGAAATATTGAAAATCTTGTTTTAAGTTAACGTCTCTAATTTTTGATGTTATTAAAATATCGTTGTTACCAGAATTGATTTTGATTTTATAACTGTAGTTAGAATAAATGAGCGAAGTATTTGAAAATAAACGGCTGTTAAATACATGATTCCAACGAAGCGTACCTGTAAGATTGCCATAATCAATGCCAAAAGTAGAGCCAAAACCAAAATTATCTCTACCAGTATAAGCAGATAAGTACAAGCGATTTTTATCGTTTATTTTATAATTGGCTTTTGCATTTAAATCGTAGAAATAAAGCGTATTATTATTTAAAGAAGAATCTTTAGACAGTTTTAAAAACATATCGGCATACGTTCTTCTTCCACTGATGGTGAAAGATCCTTTTTCTTTTACAATAGGACCTTCAACATTTAAACGAGAAGCTATTAAACCCAAACCACCGCTTACACCAAATTTTTTATTATTACCATCATTCATTTTAATATCTACAACAGACGATAATCTACCTCCATATTCTGCTGGCATTCCGCCTTTAAAAACCGTTACATCTTTAATAGCATCAGAATTAAATGTGGAGAAAAAACCCAATAAATGCGATGCATTGTAAACGGTTGCTTCGTCTAACAGAACCAAGTTTTGGTCTGCACCACCACCTCTTACATAAAAACCACTATTACCTTCTCCTGCCGATTTTATGCCTGGCAATAACTGTATGGTTTTTAAAATATCTTTCTCACCAAATAAAACGGGTACATTTTTAATTTCATCTATCGATAATTTTTGAACGCCCATTATGGGTTTAGAAACATTATCACTTTTTTTTCTACCAACAACGGTTACTTCATTTAGTAAAGTACCTTGTTTTGCTAAATTTACAGCCTGCTGTACGTTCTGTTTTAAGTTGATAGAAATAGTATCAGATTTGTAGCCACTAAAGCTTATAACCATTTGATACGTTCCTGCAACTGCTGAAACTGAATAAAAACCATAGGCATTTGAAATTGCACCTAAACCAGTTTGACCAACCAAAATAATATTTGCACCAATTAATGTTTCTCCGGTTTCTTTATCTCTAACCGTTCCATTAATAGTATATTTTATAGATTGAGAAAACCCTAACAAATAAGTTATCTGTAATAAAACCATCAGTAACAATGTACGCAGAAGCATATAAAAATTGTTTATGTCTTTTTAACGGGGCGAAAGTAACATGACCATCTATCATTCATATGACAAAAGAAGCATCATATTGTTAAGTTTTTTATAAAATAGGTAAGTAAACAACGAATGCAGTTGAAAAAGAACCAAAAGCAATTAAAGCAAAGTATCGTCTGTGGCTAGCCAAACCAAACATAAATTGTCAAAAACCATAAACTGTAGCGGAAACTGTACAGATACTTCGTTTTTAATAAATGCCCCTAGCATATTTCCTTTTTCGGCAGGAATAAATGGTTGTAAACGCATCATTTCGCTAAAATCTACTTCTCCTTTTCCCCACCACTTAAAAATTGCCTCTTTTGCACTCCATAATAAAGTAAGTTGAGGAATATAATTAGCTTGGTTAGGCTGCAACATTTCTTGTTCTGTTGTGTGAAGAAATTTGTACGCTATTTTATGAATGATTGGTTTTTGAAGTTCTATGTCTATTCCTACTCTTTGATGGGTGCTAACAATTGCTGCCGCAAAATTACCACAATGAGATATTGAAAAATGATATTGTTCGTTGTGTAAAAATGGTTTTTTAGTATCGGCAATTTGAATAGCATGAATAGGAAAATTTGGAAATAAAAACTGTAACAAATACCTTCCTGCTAAATGTTGTAATCGTTTGTGTGGATGCTTAATATGTGCAGCAAGCGGAACTTTCTCTAGAAAAAAAGATTCGTTTTCTTCAATTTTCCAAATAGCTAATTGTGTATGGTTATCGATATTTTTATGAAAAAACAAAGGCATCTGCAAATTTGCAGGTTTATAATTAAAATAGGTTTTATTTGCAGGTAGATTTTTTAATTGCTTTGTTTTGTATTTTGCTTTTGCATTGAATAGAGGCTTTACAAAAACATAACCTAAGCTGCATATATAACTACAGTACAAGAGTGCGACGCCACTACAGTTGAATAGATATATACAGCTGACTACAAAAAGAAAAAAATGATTTTATCTGACAAGAGAATTTTGGAAGAAATGGCTGCAGGTTCTATAAAAATTGAACCTTATTTGAGAGAATGTTTGGGTAGCAATAGCTACGATGTGCATTTAGGTAAATTTTTAGCCACTTATGTAGACGCTGAATTGGATGCCAAAAAGCATAATAAAATTGAGTATTTTGAAATTCCGGAAGAAGGTTTTGTATTGTTACCAAATGCATTTTATTTGGGTGTAACAGAAGAATATACAGAAACACATGCACATGTGCCTTTTTTAGAAGGCAAATCTAGTACTGGTCGTTTGGGTATTGATATTCATGCAACTGCTGGTAAAGGTGATGTTGGTTTTTGCGGTAATTGGACGCTGGAAATTTCTTGTAAGCAACCTGTTCGAGTATATGCAGGCATGCCAATTGGACAATTAATTTATTTTCCTGTTGATGGAGAAATTGAAGTTAAATACAACCAAAAGAAAAACGCAAAATATAGTGGTCAACCCAATAAGCCAATTGAAAGTATGATGTGGAAAAACCAGTTTTAATCTTTGCTTTTAATTGACTGAAACAAAGCGGCATACATGGTATCCGCTTTTTTTGTGTAACCAATAATTGTTTGTTGTTGCAATAGCTGCATATTCGAAAATTGTTGCTGAATAAAGTTGGTTACGCCTTCGTTTTCGGCTTCAAAAACAGAACAAGTAATGTATAAAAAATAACCACCAACAGCTACATGAGGCAATGCATGGCTTACAATTTTCTGTTGTAAAATTGCATATTCTTGAATTTTTGTTTCATTAAAAAAACAAAGCTGTTCAGGTGTTCTTCCCCAAGTTCCACTACCGCTACAAGGAGCATCACAGATAATTAGTTGAAAAGGTGAAACGCTTTGCTGTAAAGGTTTCTCAAGATTGGCAACAAAAGAATAATAATAGTTAATTCCAGCTTTTTCGAACCTGTTTTGTAGATTTTGCAAAATAGATTGCCGAACATCACTCACCGTTAATTTAATGTGTTGAAGTATATCCTTTGCTAAAATAGATTTACCACCACTTGCTGCACAACAATCCCAAACGGTTATGGGCTGTTTTGCACTTGTAGGTATTTGTTGCAAAAAATTACCTACTTGTTGCGATGCATAATCTTGAATAACTACATCTTGGTCTATTGCTAAAATGCTATCAATTTTAGAGGCATTGGGCAAAGCAAAACAGGTATTGGTTATTTGTGTAAATGCTATTTGCTGCTGCTGTAATTGTTCTATAATTTTTGCTTGCTTTTGCTTGCGAATTCTAATAAATAAATCGGGTTGAACAACATGTGAAAATACAAATGTCTGTTGATTGATAGATTTACTAATGTGCTGTATAAACGGGAAAAAAGTGGGTGAGTTAGCAAGGTTTAAACTTGCCAATTTATCTACCAAACTCAAATGAATTCTTGCATTTAAATTCGGTTGTAAAATTTCTAAAATTGGTTGTGGCGATTCATTACACAAAAATGCTCCTAACAATATTTTTTGTTCAATGCTATGTTCTGTAAATGCAGCATTTACTCTGTAATAATTATAAACTAATTGGCTAATTTGTTTTCTATCGTTGCCACCAATTTGTTTGTGTTGTTTATAAAAATTTTTCAACCAAGCAGCCAATGGAATTGCTCCTTGATATTGTTGAATAACTTTTGTAGCTGTATTTAAATAAGAATGATATCTACTCATAAGCATCAATACAATAAAAAAGGCTATTACCTTATAGGAATAGCCTTTTTAAAAATAGAATATTTCCTTTATAGCTCTAATAATGTTTTTACAGGATCTTTTCCTATTAACAATAATTCAGGAGACTCTAATAATTCTTTTACACGTACTAAAAAGCCTACGCTTTCTCTTCCATCAATAACTCTATGGTCGTAGCTTAAAGCTAAATACATCATTGGTCTTACTTCTACTTTACCATCAATTACCATTGCTCTATCTTGAATTTTGTGCATACCCAAAATAGCACTTTGTGGAATATTGATAATTGGTGTACTCATTAAACTACCAAAAACACCACCGTTCGTAATCGTAAATGTTCCACCTTGTAAATCTTCAGCTGTAAGCTTACTATCTCTAGCTTTTGTAGCCAAAACAATTACTTGTTTTTCTATTTCAGCCATACTTAAGCTTTCTACATTTCTAATTACAGGTACAGTTAATCCTCTTGGTGTACTTACAGCAATGCTAATATCTGCATAATCGTGAAATTGTAAACTATCGCCATCAATGTAAGCATTTACAGCAGGCCATTCACCTAAAGCAATAGCACAAGCTTTTGCAAAAAAGCTCATAAATCCAAGATTTACGCCATGGCTTTCTTTAAATTTATCTTTATACTGTTTACGAACATTCATAATTGCCGACATATCCACTTCGTTAAAAGTGGTAAGCATAGCAGTTGTATTTTTAGCTTCTACCAACCTACGACTAATGGTTTTGCGTAAGTTGCTCATTTTCTCTACACGTACATTTCTGCTAAATAATTCTGCACCGGCAAAAGTTTTCTTTCCAGGATTTGCCAATGCATCTAACACATCATTTTTTAAAATTTTACCACCAAAACCACTTGGTGTAATTGCTTTAGTATCAACTTTTTTATCAGCAATAATTGCAGATGCTACAGGTGAAGCCTTAATATCGTTAGGCACACTTGTTACAGGTGCTTGAGAAGGTGCAGCTGCTGGTTTAGCTTCAACTTTTTCAGCCACAGGTGCAGCAGCAGCTTCAGGTTTTGCAGCTGTTTCATCAATTTGTGCCAATAAAGAGCCAATTAAAATGGTATCGCCTTCAGCAGCCAAATGTTTTAGAACACCTGCTTTTTCAGCATTTACTTCAAATGTTGCTTTTTCACTTTCTAACTCAGCAATAACCTCATCACGTTCTACATAAGAACCATCTTTTTTCGTCCATTTCAATAAGGTTACCTCACTTATCGATTCGCCTACTGAAGGCACTTTAATATCAGTCATAAAAAATCTATTTCGTAATTATATTTTTTTACCAGCTTTTTGTACTTTATTCAACACCTGTTGTGTCACTCACTTGTACGTTTATAACCTTATTCAGCTTTGTTATTCTGAGAAACGAAGAATCTCAAATGAGGCACTTCCTTCATCAGCATAACAATTAAATGCTAAATGCAGTTTCAATTATTTCTAATTGCTCTTGTGCATGTACTTTAGCATAACCTGTAGCAGTTGCAGCACTTGCATGTCTGCTAATTACGCCAAAATTGATACTCTTCAAGTTCATTTGCAAGAAAGAAGCTGCACCCATATTTAGTGGCTCCTCTTGCACCCAAAACCACATGGCCTTTCCGTATTTTTTATACAAAGCATCTAATTGCTTGTGAGGCAATGGATACAATTGTTCTAAACGAATAATGGCAATATCAGATCTAAATTCTTTCTTTTGTTTATCAGCCAATTCAAAGTAAATTTTACCAGTACAGAATAGTACTTTTTTCACTAAACTAGCATCGGCAGAAAAAGCATCATCAATCACCTCTTTAAATCCACCGGTGGTAAATTCACTAATAGCACTATAAGTACCAGGATTACGCAGATTTGCTTTAGGAGAAAAATTTATCAATGGTTTTCTAAAATTCCAAGCAAGTTGACGACGTAATAAATGGAATAAATTAGCAGCTGTTGTTACATTAGTAATAATCATATTTAACTCTGCACACATTTGCAAAAATCTTTCCATTCTTGCACTGCTGTGTTCAGGTCCTTGACCTTCATAACCATGTGGCAACAACATAGTAACACCATTTTGGCGTTGCCATTTTTGCTCACCTGCTGCAATAAACTGATCAATCATGGTTTGTGCACCATTACAAAAATCGCCAAACTGTGCTTCCCAAATTACCAATGCATTAGGGTTAGCCATTGCATATCCGTATTCAAAACCCAAAACACCATATTCACTCAATAAAGAATTGTAAATTCTAAACTTAGCTTGTGTGTCTTCTTTAAAATGATTTAATCTGTTGTAGCCTTTGTTGGTTTCTTCGTCTCTTAACACTGCATGTCTATGACTAAAAGTTCCTCTTTGCACATCTTGACCACTCATTCTAACAATATGACCATCTAATAAAATAGCACCATAAGCCATTAACTCACCGGTAGCCCAATCTATTTTTTGCTCTGTTTCTAACAGTTTTACTTTTTCTTGAATTAGTTTTTCAACCTTTTTTAAAGGCTTAAAAGTTTCTGGCCATTTCATTAATCCATTAAATAATAATTGTACGGTTTCTTCAGAAACAGCCGTTTCAGGAGACGATTCAAAATCATCAGTAGTAGCTTTTTGCATACTTTTCCATACCAATTCAGGTTGTTGGTAATGGTATGGAAGCGGATTTTGTTTTACTTCATCTAAACGTTCTTGCAAATCGGCCCAGAATTTTTTCTCCATTTCTTTGGCTAATTCTTGAGCATCCGATTCTCCATTTTCTAATAAATACTTTACATACTGCTCTCTAGGATTTGCATGTTTATCAATTAGAGAATACAATTTAGGTTGTGTATATTTCGGATCATCGCCTTCATTGTGACCATGTTTGCGATAACAAACCATGTCTATAAAAATATCGCTATTAAACTCTTGACGATAACGAGCAGCAATTGCAGATACTTTAACAACTGCTTCTGCATCGTCTCCATTTACATGAAAAACAGGAGCTTGCACCATTGATGCTACAGATGTACAATAATCTGCAGTTCTTGCATCTTCAAAATCGGTAGTAAATCCAATTTGGTTATTAATTACATAGTGGATAGTTCCACCAGTATAATAACCTTTCAAATTACTCATTTGCAAAACTTCGTACACAATTCCCTGACCTGCTACAGAAGCATCACCATGAATAAGTATGGGTAAAATTTTATCGAAATCACTATCGTATAAAACATCTGCTTTTGCTCTTGCAAAACCTACTACAACAGGATCTACTGCCTCTAAATGCGATGGATTAGGCATTAATTTTAAGTGAATAGTTTTGTTTTCTGGTGTAACCACTTCACTACCATAACCCATGTGGTATTTCACGTCACCGCTACCCATTGTTTGATCCATTACAGCAGTACCTTCAAACTCACTAAAAATTTGTTCGTATGTTTTACCTAAAATGTTCGCCAACACATTTAAACGACCTCTATGTGCCATGCCAATTACAACTTCTTGTACATCATAATTAGCAGCTGTGGTAATAATTTCATCTAAAGCAGCAATAGTAGATTCACCCCCTTCTAAAGAAAAACGTTTTTGACCAATATACTTTGTATGTAAGAATTTCTCAAACATAACACCTTGGTTCAACTTTTCTAAAACTCTCCTTTTTTTGTTCAAAGGAAGTGGTTGTGCAAAGTTTTTTTCCATTTCATTGGTAATCCAATCAATTTTCTTTTGATCGCTGATATATTTAAACTCAATACCTACATGGCTAGCATACGCTTTTTGTAAGTGTTGAAGTATATTTCTTAAAGTAGTTGCACCCAAGCCAACCAAATTACCTGCTTGAAAAGTAGAATCTAAATCTTTATCTGATAAGCCAAAAAAAGATAAATCTAAATTGGCTCCTCTATCTTTTCTTTCACGAATAGGATTGGTTTTAGCTAATAAATGCCCTTTGTTTCTATAACCTAATATTAATCTATACACTCTAATTTCTCTCATCCAATCAACATCGGTTGATGTTGTTGCATTGCTTGCACTTGTTGCACTAGCTGCCCCGTTGGCAACTGCAAAATCGAAGCCTTCGAAAAATTTTCTTAGCTCTATATCAACAGAATTGGGGTCTTTTACAAATTCGTTATATAAATTTTCTATAAACGATGGATGGGAGTTGGTGATGTACGAAAAATCCTTCATTGTTCTAAATTAATCTACGATTTATATTATGGTTGGCAAATATCGTGTATTTGAAGTGATATTGAGAACGCAATTTATGGTTAAATTGTGTTTTTTTTATAGCTAGAATATTGGATTAAAAAAAGTTTACCAGAAAAAAAAGAAATCAGATTTCAATTTTTAAAATAATACCCTTACTTTTGCCGTCCGAAAAAATTTGTAGAAAATGGCAAATCATAAAGCTACCAAAAAAGATACAAGGCAAGCTCTTAAACGCAGAGATCGTAATCGTTACTACGGCAAAACAACTCGTAATGCTGTACGTGATTTAAAAACGCTTGAGCCTGCTGCTTATACTGATAAATTACCTTCAGTTGTATCAATGATTGATAAATTAGCAAAACGTGGAATTATCCATAAGAATAAAGCAGCTAATTTAAAAAGCAAGTTGGCTAAAAAAGCGAATACTCAAGCTTAATCATTCTAATTGTAGATATATTTTTAACCGATTAATCTTTTTTAATCGGTTTTTTTGTTTGTAGCTATTCTACTCTTCTACAAAAAATGGAAATATCACCATAAACAGGTTTGTATTCTCTCCTAATTTTTTGTATTCTAATTTGCCGTTATGAATTTCGATTACTTTATTAATAATCGATAATCCCACACCATAACCTTTTATAAAGCTGGCATTTTTCCCTCTAAAAAAAGGTACAACCATTTTTTCAACTTCTTCATCAGAAAGCTGATTGCCTGTATTTAAAAAACTAATACTCAATTGCTTTTCGGTGTTGATGCTGATTGTTACTTTTTTATCTATCGAATACAAATAAGCATTTTTAATGAGATTGCTAAAAGCAGATTTTAGTAATGCATCGTTTCCTCTTATTAAGAGTTCAGTTTCTTCTAGTGGTGTGTTTTCGAATAGAATTTCAACCTCCATTGTTGAAAATAAGTTATTGCTCACCGATACTGTTTCGTACAACAGTTCATCTATTCGTAAAACAGGCCATTGATATGAAAAAGTAATTTTTTCGTACTGAGAAAGTATTAATAATGAGTTGGCTAATTCAATTAAATTGTTTTGTTCTTCTTTTAAAGATTGTAATACTTTTTTAAATTCTACTGTGGTTAAATCTCTATTTAAAGCAGCTTCAGTTTGTGATAGCATGGTTGCTAATGGTGTTCGTAGCTCGTGTGAGGCATGTTGAACAAAACTTTTCTGACTTTCAAACGACTGATTCAGCCTGTCTAACATGGCATTAAAATTCTGTGCAATTTGTTGTACCTCGTCAGAAGCCTTGGTTTCATCTATCCTTTCGGTCAGATTCAAAGCAGTTGTTCTTTGCATTTGCCTACTTAGTTTTACCAATGGCTTAAATGCTTGCTGCACAAATAAGAAAGCCAATAATGCAGTTAACATTAAGGCTCCAATATTTACGAATAAAATAATATACAGTAAATTGGTTTCTTTACGCAAACCTGTGCTATCAAAAGCAGAAACAATAATATAGCTGTTGGTTTTCTGAAAAAAAACGCCAACACATTGTTTATTATTTTGGGTAAACCGATAGCTACCACTGCTATTTTGGATATTAAAGAGCAAGTCTCTATTGATAGTCATTTTTGGGCTATCTGGGTATAAATATAAAACAGTGCCATTGGCAGCAATTATTAGCTTTTGCTCTTGGGGTAACACACTTTTGTGTTCTATAGTAAATAGCTGGTGTAGGGAAACGATTTTTCCCAAACGTTCGTAATCGTCGTGTAAACTAATTGACTGATTCTTTAATCGATTATAAAAATCGTCGTAACGATAATTTTTATACAGCAAAAAAATGATTGCAGAAGAAATAAAAAGGGTTACGGCTGCAAACAATGTAAACAACAAAGCAAAGCGTAGCTTAATGTTCATTCAAATGGTGTTATTTAATAAAATAACCAAAACCAGGTTTGGTATGAATGAGTTTTACTTCAAAAGGTTTATCTATTTTATTTCTCAAAAAACTAATATATACTTCAATTGTGTTGGTACCTGTATCAAAACTTAAATCCCACACTTTTTCTAAAATTTCTTGTTTAGGAACTACCTTACCTTTATTTCTACATAAGAGCATCAACAACAAAAATTCTTTTACAGTTAAAGAAATTTCTACTCCTGCCCTTTTTACAGATTTTTCAGCTACATTAATTATTAAGTCGTCTACAACAATTGCTTCTGAGTTTTCTTTTGCTCTCTCAGAACGTTTTAAAAAAACATTTACCCTAGCAAATAGCTCATCAAAATGAAAAGGTTTAGTTATGTAATCATCGGCTCCTAATTCAAAAGCATCCATTTTATCGGCCAAATCGCCTAAAGCGGTTAGCATAATAATAGGTATTTGCTTATTGATTTGTCGAAATTCTTTACAAAGTGTAAAGCCATTTTTGTAAGGGAGATTAATATCTAATAAAACCAATGAATATGCACTATTATGAAACATTTGTGCTGCCGTATTTCCATCAAAAGCTGCATCTACACTATACCCTTTTCTTTCTAACTCTTCTTGAATAACTTGGCTTAACTTTGGCTCATCTTCAACTAATAAAATTCGTTTTGGTTTTTCCATGTATTGGTTCAGCAGTTAATTTTCGGATTAAAAATAATTAAAAAAAACATGCAAAAGTTTTTAGCACTACTTCTTACCATTTGTTGCAATACAATTGTAGCCCAATCTTTACAAACTACTTTTGAAAAAAGTAAAGGATTAGAAACCACAACCTACGATGATTGCATCCAACTTTATAAAAAATTAAGTACGCAATACAATACCATCCAATTAAAAGAATTTGGCAAAACAGATGCAGGCTATCCCTTGCATTTGATTGTGTTTAGTAAAGACAAAACGTTTAGCCCTACAAAATGGCAGAACGAAAACAAGGTAGTTATTCTTGTAAATAATGGAATTCATCCTGGTGAGCCTGATGGTATTGATGCATCGATGATGCTGTTGAGAGATGCTGCTATTGGTAAAATAAATATTCCGAACAATGTAATTATTGCAGCAATTGCTGTGTACAATATTGGTGGCTGTTTAAATAGAAATAGCTACACAAGGGTAAATCAAAATGGACCGCTTGCTTATGGTTTTAGAGGAAATGCACAAAACTTAGATTTAAACCGAGATTTTATTAAAAGCGATAGTAAAGAAGCTCAAACTTTTGCCCAAATTTTTCATTATTTCAATCCAGATATTTTTATGGATAACCATGTAAGTGATGGTGCAGATTATCAACATACCATGACTTTACTAACCACACAACAAAGTAAATTGGGTGGTCCAATTGGCAATTTTTTACACTCCGTTTTTGAGCCTTCTTTGTACAAAGGAATGAAAGCAAAAAAATGGGATATGTGCCCTTATGTAAATTTTGAAACAGCCAATGTAGATAAAGGATGGACTGCTTTTTATGATGCACCAAGATATAGTAGTGGTTACACATCGCTTTTTGCTACTATGGGCTTTGTACCAGAAACACATATGCTAAAACCTTTTGTTGACAGAGTTAAAAGCACATACGATTTAATGCAAACCATGATAGAACAAGCAGCTATTCATGCAAAGACGATTAAAGAAAAACGAGCTGCTAGCTTAAAAGCCATTCAACAACAACAACAATTTGCATTACAATTTAAAGTAGACACAACAAGATTTGATGCAATTGAGTTTAAAGGCTATACAGCAGAACAAAAGCCTAGCTTTGTTTCTGGCCTTGACAGATTATATTATAACCACGACAAACCATTTACCAAACAAGTAAAGCTTTACAACTATTTTACTGAAGACAAAGTAGTTACTAAACCTAAAGCCTACATTATTCCTCAAGGATGGCATGCTGTAATTGAACGTTTACAATTGAATAAAGTAGTCATGAAATCTTTACAAAAAGACACCATGATACAATTAGAAGCTTATAAAATAGAAGATTACAAAACTATTACTAGACCCTACGAAAAACACTACAGACACTACGATGTAAAAGTGAGTAAAAGCAAACAGCAAATACGATTTTTAAAAGGTGATATAATTGTTTATACAGGACAAATGGCTGATCGTTTTTTGGTAGAAACACTAGAACCAACAAGCGATGATGGTTATTTTGCTTGGAACTTTTTTGATGCCATTTTACAACAAAAAGAAGGCTATAGCGATTATAGATGGGAAGATGTAGCTGCTGCTTATTTAGAAAAAAATACCGCTTTACAAACTTCGCTACAACAAAAAAGAAAACAAGACAGTGCTTTTGCTAAAAATGGAAGTGCACAATTAGACTTTGTATATAAAAATTCGCCGTATTACGAGTCGGCACATTTACGCTATCCAGTATACAGGTTGGTTGACTAATGTTTTGCTGCATAGAGAACTATCTGTACAAGAGGTACTTCATATAATCAGTATAAACTTGCCACTACAGCTTCGTCAGTAATTTGCAGCCGACTAAACAAAAAATCTTGTTTTAATTTACTTTGCGTCGGTTTTTGCAATTTGCTTCGGTAATTGTTTGGCAATAAAAATAGAAGCAATAATTACTACAATACTAATATAACCTGCAGTATTGTAATGAATAAGTTTACCATCGGGTGCAGTGGTAACCACAACACCTGAAACTATTGTTGCCAAGCCTACAAATGCCTGAGAAATACAACTATTAAAGCTTTGAAAACTACCTCTATATTGAGGTGGCACCACGTTGCTAACAATGGTTTGAGCTGGAATATTTCGTCCGGTACTTAATACAAACCAAATACCTGTAACTGCTAAAACATAGTAATATTTAATAGCAGGCATATTGGTAATTAAAACAATGGGGATAAGACTTAAAATAGCAAATACTGTAAAAATGGTATGCTTGCCATATTTATCTGCAAGCTTACCTACAAATGGTGCAGACACCATGGTTGCTATACCACCAACAATGTACACCAAATTACGCTGCCACTCATTGAAGCCCACATTAAACTCCATAAAAGGATTTAAAAAAGGAATAATTAAAAAGTGACCAAACATTAAAACACCTGACAATGAAAAAGCAGTGATATTGACTCTGTTATTTAAAATATTTTTTAGTGTTTGAAGGGGTGTTTCTCTAACTGCATTTTGTTGAATATGCCCTTTCATAGGCTGTAAATATTTCATAATTAATGGGACTATTAAAAAGCCAACACCTGCAATTAAATAAAAAGGTGCATGCCAACTAATTGCATGTGCCATATATAAACTTAATGGAACACCCACTACAGAAGCTACAGAAAAGGCTGAGAATAAATATCCCATTGCTTGGGCTCTTTTTTCGTAGGTAAATGCATCAGACACAATGCTTAATACTTGTGCACCAATAATACCGCCAAATAAACCTGCTACAATACGTGCTAATAATAAAAAGAAAGCCGTTGGGGCTAACCCACAAAAAGCAGTACCAATTACAAAACCAATGTATCCAAATAACAAAATAGATTTTCTATCGAAACGATCTACAAAAAATATAGCTATTAGTCCACTTACAAAAGCACTGATACTATAAGCAGCTACAATAACACTAAACTCTTGTGGGGTAATTTTAAAGTATGGCATCAACTGATTACCTAATGGCATCATTACCATAAAATCGAGTATATGGGTAAAGTTGATGGCTGCAAGAAGTAAGAGAATTATTTTCTGTTGTAAGGTCATTATACAATTTTAAAAATGCAAGATTAGGCAATACCATCAATAGCACTCTAATAAAAAAGGATAACTGGCGTTATCCTTTTCTTAAATATTTTAGGGTTGTTTTATTATTTCACCGCTTCCACCTATTCGTTTGGTAATATTGGCATTGCCTTTATAATACACATTTCCACTGCCTGATATATCTACATCTAGGTTATTATCTGCAAATAATTTAGCATCACCACTGCCATTAATTTCTACTTTACTATTTTCTGTTTTTAAGTTGGTTGCTACATAATTACCGCTTCCAGTAATTTTTATGGTGGCATCTTTTGTTTCTCCTGCTAAAGCAATATCACCACTTCCAACTAGGGTAGATACAATTTCTGGTGTATTTACTTCTAATTGAATTTTTCCACTGCCTGTTACCTTTACTTTTAAACGATCGCTAGCTGTAAACTTATTCATGCCAACAATATCGCCACTACCACTTAATTCTACCAATTCTAGCATAGGTGTAGTTATTTTAACAACTAAACGCTTTTCAGTTTGAATATTTACCTTTTCTTCGGTATCTATTACAACTACACCTTCTCTCCTTTTTACACGTATTAATGGTACAATGTTATCATCACCTTCAATTACCACTGAGGTTGTAGTGCCTTGGGTAATTTCTACATCACAAAATGTTTTTAAATGTATTTTATTGGCTTTTTCTATGGCTACAGAAAGACTTGTTTGTACGCCACTGCCTTCTACTCTTCTATAATTGCAACTTGGTGATACCAAAAACAGAAAAGCGATAAATGATAAATAGGTAAATGTTTTGCTCATATTCAGTTATTGTTAAGGTGTGTTTGTTTTTTTCGAAGATACAAAGGTTATTGTTTGGGGATTAAAATAAAAAGTAGGTTTGAAGATAGAGTCTGACGATTTGCTTTTAAATAATTACCAATGTAATTCCGTGGCGTTTCTTATTACTCCTCGTAGTAATAAGAGTAGTCAATACCTTTCATAAACATTTCTCTGTCATTAATTTTTGAGGTTAACGCAGATGCAATAAGTTGCTCTAAAACACTGCTATCAACTGTACTAATAATCATCGCATTCATGTAGTTTTCTTTACGAATTTTGCTCCAATCAACACATTTTTTCAAGTATTTTTTAAGCATCAAATCCAACCATATTCTGGTACTTCTGCCATTACCTTCCATAAATGGATGTGCCTTATTCATGGCTGCATATTTCAAAATAATCTCTTCTAATGTTTTTTGTGGCATGGCATCTATTTGCTTCAATACACTATTTAGCTGTTGTACATATACAAACCGATAACCGCCTTTTGAAATGCTTTTCTCCCTAATTTTCCCTGCAAAATCATATAATCCACCAAAAATAAAAGCATGAATTTGTTGTAACCCTTTAGTAGTTCCTACTTCAATATCGTTCATTAAATTACTTTCAAATAGTGCATAGGCTCTCTTTTTACTTTGCCCATCAATACTAGTATCGCTATATAAAAACCAATCTAAAAACTTGGTTGCTTTATTATTGGGGAAATTTTTAGATAGCTCAATAACTCCATCACTGTCTAACATATCCGTTTTGTACTTTTTGCCATCGGCTGCTGCTAATTTCAGTTGGTTAGTAGCACTAACCAACTCAGGGTTTTCTTTTTTTAGTTTGGCTTTTAAGTATTTCCAATAATTACGGGTTTTGGTGTAATTGAGTTCTTCGTTTAATACGCCTACAATATCTAATACGCTAAACCACCATTTGGCATGTTCATCATCCCAAACAGCACGTATTTCTTGGTCATTAAAAAAGCGTATGGATATTTTCATACTATATACTCTTATTGCTTATTGTTTACGTTTCTCTTTTATAGCATTTTAAAAGCTTGAGAAAAGCTTATTTATACATCACTCTTCTACTTTCTATGATTACAATTATTGATACCTAAAACAAAAAAGAAATGACAAATAGATAATTGTAAAGATTTGTTTTTTTCGAAGTTACAAAGGTTCGTTATTGAATGTAAAACTAAACTGCAACATTTTTATAATACTTGATTTTCTTGACTTTGCATCCACATTTGATTAATTGCCTG
>Ga0114938_1000286_pt1 | contig 40445 bp, 35 predicted proteins | sample AshMeaBigSpring_FD_88675 | JGI IMG/M metagenome (GOLD analysis project Ga0114938, IMG submission 88675) | Groundwater microbial communities from Big Spring, Nevada to study Microbial Dark Matter (Phase II) - Ash Meadows Big Spring | ecosystem: Environmental > Aquatic > Deep subsurface >... | reverse complement strand
GTGCCGGCGCCGTTCGGCGAGTGTAGCCCCGAGGGGTGACGCGAATTACACGGTGGTGACTCGCTCGCCAACCTACGATGACCGTGCGGCGCCAACGCCCAGGGCGTCGGGCGCGTCACCGGGGAGCGGCGTGGACACAAGCGACGTGACGGCGAAGGTGGGGAGCCGACAGGCCAAGGCGACCCGGTGGGCCGGCGGGGCGCCGCCAGTCGCCATGGTGTTCCTCGGGGTGCTCGCCGTGATCGTGCTGCTGCGGGCCCCGGCGCTGCGACAGCCGGCGGTGTGGGACGGGTCGTTCAGCGTGTTCCCGGCCGCGGCAACGCTTGCCGGAGGGGGGTTCGACTACCCGGCACTGCTCGACCAGCCGGGGTACGCCGACGGCGGGCCCAACGTCCACGCCTTGTCGGTGGTGACGCTCGTCACCGCCATCGCCATCCGCTGGCTGGGCGGAACCGATCTGGCGTTGCCGGCGCTACACGCCCTCCACTTCGTGGTCGCCGCCGCCGCCGGCGCCGGGCTCTACCGCATCGCCAGACGCTCCCTGGCCGCTCCCCTGGCGGCGCTGACCGCTGTCGCCGGGATGGTGACACCGGTCGTGCTCACCCAGTCGGGTGACATCTATCTCGAGCTCCCGGTTCTGGCCGCCACCGTATGGGCGGCAGTGGCGCTCCTCGAGGATCGACGCGGGATCGCAACCGCATGGGCGGTGGCCGGCGCCCTGGTCAAGCATTCGGCGGTGGTGATCGGCGCCGCGGTGGCGCTCGCCATCCTGGTCGACCCTCGCCGGGAGCGACACCGCCTCAGGTCAGCGCTTCTCGCCGCCGCCGCCCCGGCCGTGGTTGTGCTCGGTGTCGCCGCGCTCGGCCCCGCTCCCGGCACCGGGTGGTCGGCCGGGACCATGCTCGACTCCCTCGGGATCTCTGTGCGATTCGCTCTCCGCATCCCGGACGTGGTGGCGCTGCTGGTCGCCTTTCTGGGGTTGCGTCCCGCCATGGCCGGTCGTCCCCTCGCAGGAGACGGCGGTGACGTCGAGGTGCGCCGCACCGAGTCGTTCATCCGCTGTCTGCTGGCGTCGTTTGGGGGTTCCGCCATCGTCGCCGGCGGTCTTGGGCTCACCACCCTCCCCCGCTACTGGACGCAGGTAGTCCCATTCATCGTGCTCGGCGTAGTGCTCGTGCTGCGCCGCCTGGTGGTCACCCCCGTTGCCATCGCCGCCGTCACCGCCCTGTGTCTCACATCGCTCGTCAACCACAACGGGCTGCTCTACCCAGCCGTTGGGCAGAACAACTTTCCGGTGGCGGAGCGTTCGGGCGAGTATGAGGCGCTCCTCGACGTCCAGCTGGAGATGGCGGCGGCGATCGAGGCGCTCCCCGACGACGTGCCCGTCTTCTACACCCAGGCGCACCACTACTGGGTGACCTACCCGGAGTCCGGGTACGTCGCCGCACCGGTAAGCAACGGTGTCAACATCCTCGGCGACCCGCGGGCGGATGCCGGTCGGCTCGCCGAGTTCCCCGCCGACTTCTTTGTCGCCTTCGAGTCGGCGGCGCTCGGGGGAAAGGTGCTCGCCGATCTCGTCGCCCAAGCGCACGCCGACCCCGCCTACACGGTGGTGGAGACCGAGCTCACGTCCGGCGAGTTCCGGGGACGGCTCGTCCGCATCACGCACCGCGGCTGAAGCCTCCCGTGCTGGTCAGCGCACCGCTTCCGTGACCTCACGCAGCTCACGCCGCAGCTCGCCGATCTCGTCGCGGAGCCTGGCGGCGTACTCGAAGCGCAGCTCGGTCGCGGCTTCGTGCATCTCCTCCTCGAGGCTCTGGATGAGCCGGCGCAGGTCGTCGTGCGACAGGTCGAGCGGCTGACGCGAGGTCAGCTCACGCCGTCTCCGGCTTGCGGCTGGGACATCGCCCGAGTGGATGAGCTCGAGGATGTCTGTCACCTTCTTGCGGATCGTCTGCGGGTCGATCCCGTGGGTGGCGTTGTAGGTGAGCTGGCGATGGCGGCGGCGATTGGTCTCGTTTATGGCCCGCCGCATCGACTCGGTGACGGCGTCTGCGTACATCACCACCTGGCCGTCGACGTTGCGCGCGGCCCGACCGATGGTCTGCACAAGGCTCGTCTCCGAGCGGAGGAAACCCTCCTTGTCGGCGTCGAGGACGGCAACGAGCGACACCTCAGGGAGATCCAGCCCCTCCCTGAGCAGGTTGACCCCGACAAGCACGTCGTACTCGCCAAGCCGCAGGTCACGCAGGATCTGGACCCGCTCGAGGGTGTCGATGTCGCTGTGCAGATATCGCGCCTTGAGCCCGAGCTCGAGCAGGTAGGTGGTGAGGTCCTCTGACATCTTCTTGGTGAGCGTTGTGACCAGGACCCGCTGCTCTCGCTCGGTGCGGCCCCTCACCTGCTCGACGAGATCGTCGATCTGGCCCTTTGTCGGGCGGACGACGACCTCGGGATCGACGAGACCGGTTGGGCGGATGATCTGCTCGACCACCTGGTCCGAGTGCTCGAGCTCCCATCGGCTGGGGGTCGCCGACAGCAGGACCGCCTGCTTCGTCCTGGCGTACCACTCCTCGAAGGTGAGCGGACGGTTGTCGAGCGCCGTTGGGAGCCGGAACCCGTGCTCGACGAGAACCTCCTTTCGGCTGCGGTCGCCGGCATATTGCCCGTGGATCTGCGGGATGGTGACGTGGCTCTCGTCGATCACGGTCAGGTAGTCGTCCGGGAAGTAGTCGAGCAGGGTGTACGGCGGGTCGCCGGAGCGCCGGCCGTCGAGGTACACCGAGTAGTTCTCGATGCCGGCGCACGTGCCGATCTCCCGCATCATCTCCATGTCGTAGCTGGTGCGCATCCTCAGCCGCTGCGCCTCGAGGAGCTTGCCCTGGTGCTGCAACGAAGCCAGCCGTTCGTGCAACTCGACTTCGATTCCCGAGATCGCCCGCTCCATGCGATCCCGGCTGGTGACGTAGTGGGTGGCCGGGTAGACCCACAGCTCGGTGAGCTCGCCGATGACCTCCCCGGTCACGGGGTTCATCTGCATGATTCGCTCCACCTCGTCGCCGAAGTACTCCACCCGGTATACGGACTCCTCGTATGAAGGGAACACCTCGAGCGTGTCGCCACGCACCCGGAACCGCCCCCGCACCAGGTTGACCTCGTTGCGCTCGTACTGGATCTCGACGAGCCGCCGCACGGCAAACTCCAGCGGCAGCTCCACCCCCTTGACCAGCCGGAGCAGCTGGCCCTCATACTGCTCGGGCGAGCCGAGCCCGTAGATGGCGGACACCGAGGCGACGATGATCACGTCGCGGCGCGTCAGCAGCGCCGCCGTCGCCGAGTGGCGGAGCCGGTCGATCTCATCATTGATCGTCGACTCCTTCTCGATGTAGGTGTCCGTCTGCGGGAGGTACGCCTCCGGCTGGTAGTAGTCGTAGTAGCTGACGAAGTACTCGACCCGGTTGTCGGGAAAGAGCTGGCGGAACTCGTTGGCGAGCTGGGCGGCGAGCGCCTTGTTGGGGGCGAGCACAAGCGTCGGCTTCTGGACCTGCTCGATCGTCCAGGCAACGGTCGCCGACTTCCCGGAGCCGGTGATGCCGAGCAGCGTCTGGAAGCGATCACCCCGAGCGACACCTTCGGCCAGCCGGGCAATGGCCTCCGGTTGATCGCCCGCCGGCGCAAAGTCGGATCGCACCTTGAACGGCCGCACCCCAGCAGCGTACCGGGGTGCTGTGACAGAAACCGCAGCGCCCGCTCAACCAGGGCCGATGAACCGCTCCCACCAGCCATCGACTGCGGCGGCCAGCGATGCGCTATCGCCGTCGTTGACGACGACCGAGTCAGCCGACGCCTCCCACACGTCGTACGGCGCCTGAGCGGCCATGCGGCGGCGCACGTCTGCCTCGTCCATCCCCCGCCCCACCGCCCTGGCGACCCGCACCTCCTCTGGGGCGAGCACAACGAGACGATGCCACCCCGAGCCGAGCAGGTCGGCGCTGAGCGGCAACTCCACCACGACAACGCTGTCACCGGCGGCTGCGACGAGATGGTGGATCCTCCGTGCGATATGGGGGTGGGTGATCGCCTCGAGCGCCGCCAGCTCACCGGGATCGGCAAACACCAGATCGGCGAGCCGGCGGCGATCGATCTCACCGTGGCTCGCCGCCGCCGGCCATCGCTGCGCCACAGCGGCGCTGGCCTCGCCGTCGGGCGCCAGCACGGCGTGCCCGAGCCGATCCGCCTCGATCACGCACGCCCCCCTCACCGCCAGCAGAGCCCCGACGGCGCTCTTGCCGCTCCCGATGGGGCCAGCGAGCACCACCCGGCGCAACCGGGAAACATCGGGGATGGCCACGGAGGCACTGTACCCTGTGCTCGTGGATCGCTCCGAGAGCACTCCGTGGGAGACGCGCTTCGACTGGACGTTGACCGCGCTGATGCTCGGCGCCTTCGGGCTCGCCATCTTCCTGAGCGGGCTTCGGGTCGCAGCCGACCGCAACGGGCTGTGGGCCGCCGTCATCGCCGGTCTGTACATCGTCGTGTTGCAGGGCACCCCCCGCCGCATCCGCAACCGGGGGATCATGGGCGAGATCCTGGCAACCACAGGGATTGCGGCGACCCTCTGCTCCGTGCTGCTCACCGGCGGGCAGAACGTCGGATACATCCTGTTCGTGTCAGTCCCCGTGTTCTTTGCTGCGGCGTTCATCGGCTTCCGCACGGGGATGGAGACGGCCCTGCTCGCCACCGCAGGGCTCATCGCCATCCTCGTCGCCCTCGACGAGAGCGTGCTGGAGACGGCGGCGTCCTTTGCGTTCCTCTACATCCTCATCGGCTTCACCTTCAGCCAGGCGCGCCGCCTCCTCGTGATCGAGCTCGCCCGCTCCGATGCGCTGCGGGCGGCCTCGGCCCTCGATGCGGTGCGGCTGGAGCGGCTGGAGTCGGCCCACGACCTGCTCGTCGAGCTGTCCGAGGTCGCCGGGACGAATGACCTCAGCGCCGAGACCGTCGGCGAGACGGCGCTCTATGACCTGGCGGAGCGAGTCCCCTTCCAGTACGGCACCGTGACCATGGCGCTGGGCGGCGAGATCGTGGCCTCGTGGGGCAAGCTCGAAGACGACGCCGTCGTCGAGCACTACCCCATCGCCATCGGCGACCGCATGTTGGGGACGCTGCGGCTCTGGCACCAACCCGGCATCCAGCTCGGCGAACACCGAACCGCAGTCGAGGCGGTGATCGCAGGCGCGGCGCTCGCCTTCGACAACATCCAGCTCTTGCAGACCGTCGCCAGGCGCTCGGTCCAGGACGAGCGCAGCCGGGTGGCTCGCGAGCTTCACGACGAGATCGGCCCGGCGCTGGCCTCGCTCGGGCTCGGTCTCGACGTCCTCATCCATGCCGGCGGCGGCGGGGCGGGAGAACGCCAGCTGGAGCGGCTCCGCACGGCCACGACCGAGCTGGTCGAACAGGTGCGGGCCACGGTCGCCGCACTGCGCAGGGCCGACACCACAACGGTGATGGATCACATCCACCGCATCGCCGCAGAGCTGGGCGCCGGGCCCCCCAACCTGATCGTGGCGGTCGACGAGCGCACCCCCGCCGACGGCGAGACCGCAGCCGAGGTGGGTGCGATCCTCGTCGAGGCAGTACGCAATGCCGCCCGCCACTCCGCCGCCGAGACCATCCGCATCGACGGGGTCGTGACCGGCACAACGGGCCGTCTGATGGTCAGCGACGACGGCAAGGGTTTCGACGCCAAGGCGGACTATCCGGGCCATTTCGGGTTGGTGGGGATGCGGGAGCGGGCGGCGGCAATCGGAGGCATGATCGACATCGCCTCGCTGCCGGGCCGAGGGACCACATTGCATGTAGTGTGGGGCACCCCACAGACGGCCCGCTCATGATCGATGTAGTCATCGCAGATGATCACACCCTGATGCTGGAGAGCCTCGCCGAGGCGCTTGACAGCATCCCGGACATCCGGGTCGTCGCCACGGCGAGCAACGGCAAGGAGCTCGTCGAGCGCACCAGGCACCATCGCCCGACCGTGCTCCTCGTCGACATCGAGATGCCCCAGGTCACAGGGATCGCCGCCCTGCGGGAGCTGGCGGGAGCGGTGCCGGCCATCGTCGTCACCATGCACACGGGCGAGGCGGAGCGACGCCAGGCCGAGGCGGTTGGCGCCATCGGCTTCATGTCGAAGGCGACACCGCTGCCGGACCTCGCCGCCGCGGTGCGGGCCGCCGCCGCCGGCGAGCACCTTCTCGACCCGGCGACGCTTGGCAGCATTCTCGAGCGGCACCGCCGCCCGCAACTCGATGCGGGTGCGGCGTCGCTCACCGCTCGCGAGCGAGAGATCCTGCGGCTTCTCGCCCAGGGTGTCAGCGCCACCGAAGAGCTCGCCGACCTGCTCTACATATCGCAGAAGACCGTCAAGAACCACCTGGCAAACATCTACGACAAGCTGGCGGTCGCCGACAGGGCCCAGGCCGCCGTCGAGGCGATACGGCTCGGTTTGCATCGGGAGACACCGAACGACCAGCGTTAGGTCGGCTGCCCTATGGCAACCCGTGGGTGGATCGCATACAGTTCTTCTTGCATCGCCCTTAACAGGAGGTTGGGAATGAGCATGCGGTTGTACGTCGCCGCACAGAGTCGATTGGCGACCGTCCAAGACGGCGCCAGCCTCGTGGAATACGCACTGCTGCTTGCCTTGGTCGCATTGGTGGCCATTGCCGCGGTCAGGATCGTCGGTGACAACGTCACTGCCGACTTCGAGGAAATCGGCTCGAGCCTCTAAGTCGACAAGCTTCCCAGCCCCATCGGGATCGTGGCCACGGTCTGATGGGGCTGAGTCGCGTCTCGGCCACTATGCGCCACGCGGTGCGGCGGCGCTTCCACCCGGATGGCGTCAGCCACAGGTGACGGCGACAACGACAAACGTGGCGTCTCGGTGACACGCCACCCAGCCGTCCTCGCCAAGACGATCCAGCAGCGGGCCGCCGACCTCGAGCAACGCCTGGCGGATGTCGTGCTCGGCGAACAGCCGGCGCCACTCTTGGCCGTCGGCGGCCCGCTGGTAGCGGGTGAGGAAGTCGGCGCCGTAGAGTTCGACCCTGTCGTCGATGAAGACCCGGCGTCCCTCGGCGGAGTAGAGGAGAAATCCGGCGACACCGACGCTGGTGAAGACCGGGCCGTCGCCGACGGCGGCGACCGCCTCGGCGGTTGGGAACAGGGAGTCGTCCACCTCGCCTGAGCCGGTGAGGAGCACGACCGCTGTCACCGCCATGGCGAGCGCCGTGGCCCAGACGACGAAGCGGCTCGCCGGCGTCTCGTTGCGATCGGGTACGACCATGGCGGCGTCCCCCAGCCACGGAGCCAGCACCAGGACCGAGGCGAACACGCCGCGGGCCGAAGTCAGGGCCAAGACAACGGCAGGCACCACCATCCACAACGCCGCTGCCGGGATGCGCCCTGCGGCCAGACCGGCCATCAGCAGCGCCAGAAGCACGAGGAAGGCGGCGAGCCACGGGGTGGTGAAATCGGGTGGGCGCCACTCCTGGATCAAGGACAGCCCCTCCCGGTTGGCAACGAAGTCGGCCAGGATGTGCCACACCCCGAAGCCATGGGCGGTGAGCGTCGCCGCCACCGCCCCGAGCACGACGGCGAGGAGCTGGCGGCGGGAACGGCGCCGCACCGCATCCAGCCCGAGGAACACCAGACCGAGCACGAAGGAGCCGTGGACGGCGGCCCACAGCCACATGAGCGGCGGGACGGCCCACAGCGAGGGGCGCCGCATCGCCGTCACCGCACCGACAACGGCGAGGAGGGCGAGCCCCACAGACACCGGCCGGGGCTGGACGTACGGCTGGATCAGCCACCCGACCGTCACCAGCGTGACGATCACCCCGAGATGGCCGCCGTTTCGTGACCAGAGCACCGCAAGCACGACTGCCAGGGTGGCGCCCATGACGGCGAGCAAGAACCACGGCACCCAGCCCAGGCCCGGGAACCACGCCTCCAACCTGCCGTAGCCGAGCTCCACCAGCCACGACTGGGTCCGCCAAGGCGCTCCGGCACGGGTGAAGGAGTACGGGTCGTTGCGGATCACGTCCCCTGCGGCGAGCTGGTCGATGCCGGCCCGGACGTGCCACAGGAAGGAGTTGTCCCGCACCGGGAGTGCGGAGCGCAGCGCCAGCGCCCAGAACGGGACCAAGAGCCAGAGATGACGCAGCCGGAGCCGGGCCGCCAACGCGCTCAGTCGGCGAGGTTGCGGACGATGCTGATGGCGGCGGGCCCGAGCAGGATCACGAAGATGGAAGGGAAGATGCACAGGACCAGGGGGAACACCATCTTCACCGGTGCGGCGAACGCCTTCTCCTGGGCCCGCTGCCGCCGCCTCGTCCGCATCTCGTCTGCCTGCACCCGAAGCATCCTCCCGATGCTCACCCCAAACGTGTCCGCCTGGTTCATCGCCAGGATGAACGAGTTGAGGTCGTCGACGTCGGTGCGTGCGGCAAGGGCGCGCATCGCCTCGTAGCGGCTGACTCCCACCCTGGTCTCCTGGAGCATGCGGCCGAACTCCTCGCTCAGCTCGCCCGGGACGTGCTGCACGACACGGTCGAGCGCCGCCTCGAAGCCGAGCCCGGCCTCGATCGAGATGACCAGGAGATCGATGATGTCCGGTAGGTCTCGCTCGATAGCCCGCACCCGCTCCTGGGCACGCCGGTTGAGAAGCTGATCCGGTCCCGCCCAGCCGGCGAGTGCGCAGACCGCAAACAACAGGATCTGCTGGCTGCCGGTTGCGTACCTGGACAGCGCGAGGAAGGCCACCGCCGCAACCACGATGGCAACGACACGCACCGCGGCCCACGAAATCTCATCGATGACCGGATACCACGCCGCCTTGACCAACCGACTCCGGGTGTGGCCGGCCCACACCGCTGGTGTGAGCCGCATCCCGATGGCGCCAATGCGGTGGAACGCCGGCATCAAGGCGCGCTCGACGAGGCTCTGCTGCATGATGTCCTGATGGGTCTGCAGGCCGGCGAGGCGACGTGTCGTCGCCCGCTGCGACCGCTGGACGCTCGCACCGAGCACGAATGCGATGTAGGTGACGGCGACAGCGGTGGTGGCAACGGCGATCAGAAGGGGCGACATCGCTCAGACCTCGATCCTGATGACGCGCGCCAGCCAGACCAGCCCGGTGCCGAGCAACCCGAGGGCGAGGATGATGGCGATGACACCCACCCGGGACTCGAGCATCGGGTCGAGATACGAGCGGTTGCCCAGGAACAGGAACCCGAACAGCACAAACGGCGTCGCCCCAAGAACAACGGCGGAGATGCGACCCTCTGCGGTCAGAGCCCGCATCTCCCGGCGCAGCCGGCCACGGTGCAGCATCGTCTCAGAGGTCGTCTGCAGCACCTCGGCGAGGTTGCCGCCGACCTCGCGCTGGATGGTGAAAGCCAGCACCACCCAGTCGAAGTCGAGGGACTCCATCCGGCTGGCCGAATCCTGCAGCGCCTCGGTGGCGGAACGGCCGAGACGGATCTCGTTGAGGACCCTGCGGAACTCCCGCGCCGTCGGATCCGGGGCCTCCTGGCTGACCGCCTCGAGTGCCTGCAGCATCGAGTACCCGGCGCGGAGCGAGGTGGCGAGAAGGTTGAGCGTGTCAGGCAGTTGATCCTCGAAGCGACGACGCTGCTGCGAGGCGACGGCTGCGATGAGGGCAGCGGTGAAGGCCACAGTCAGCGTACCGACGATGAGAGCGGCGGCGGGGTCTGCCGTGACGATGAGGGCGGCGACGCCGAAGACGAGGGCGCCGGCGAAGACGCCGGCGATCGCCTCACCGGGACGGATGGCCAGATTGGCCTGCTCGAGGGCGTTCTCGATCTGACCGAGCACACCGCGCCGTTCGGCGAGACGCTCGGCTCTGATGACGAACCGGCGCAGCAGCCGGAACTTGGCCAGCACGCCCTCGTCTTGCACGCCACCGGTGTAGGCGCTCAGGCGCGACTCGAGGTTTCGCTCGACGGATTGGGTCCCAAGGATGACGCTGACGAGCATGAAGATGGCGGCTCCGCCGGTGACCACGGCAACCAGCGCAAACGCCCGCCCCGCGGGACCAACCGCATCGGCGCCGAGCACCAGCGTCATCGCCGCCGTCAGCGCCGCGTTCACCGTGGTCGACCCTGGAACGGCTCAGGCTCGAAGAGCTCCGCCGAGAGCGGGATCCCGTTCTGCTCGAGGTGCTCGGAGAAGCGCGGGCGGAACCCGGTCGCCTTGAGCCGACCCAGGTAGCGACCCTCCTCGTCGATCCCCATCCCGTAGTCGAACAGGAAGAGGTCATTCGTGGTGATGACGTCTGACTCCATGCCGAGAACTTCGGTGACGTGGGTCACCCGCCGTGTGCCGTCACGGAGGCGGTGCAGGTGGACGATGACATCGACGGCAGACGACACCTGCTCGCGCACCGCCCGGATGGGGAGATCCATCCCCGCCATCAGCACCATCGTCTCGATGCGGGCCAGGGTGTCGCGCGGCGAGTTGGAGTGCACGGTTGTCAGCGACCCGTCGTGACCCGTGTTCATCGCCTGCAGCATGTCGAGCGCCTCACCGCCGCGCGCCTCACCGACGATGATCCTGTCTGGTCGCATGCGCAGTGCGTTGCGCACGAGGTCGCGGATGGTCACGGCCCCCCTCCCTTCCAGGTTGGGCGGGCGGTATTCCATCCCGAGCACGTGGACCTGGTTGAGCCTCAGCTCTGCGGCGTCCTCGATGGTGATGATGCGCTCGTTGTCCGGTACGAAGCTGGACAGCACGTTGAGCAGCGTCGTCTTCCCGGAACCGGTCGAGCCCGAGACGATGATGTTGATCTTGCCGAGGACGCAGCGGCGCAGGAACCCGGCCACCTGGGCACTCAACGTTCCGTTCTGGATGAGGTCGTCGACGGTGAACGGGTCGACGGCGAACTTGCGGATGGTGAGGAACGGGCCGCCGATTGCCAGCGGGTGGATCACGGCGTTGACCCTTGATCCGTCAGGGAGGCGGGCGTCAACCATCGGTGTCGACTCGTCGATGCGCCTCCCCACCTGGCCAACGATCTTCTCGATGATCCGCTCGACGTGGGTCCCGTCGACAAAGCGGGTGTCGGTGAGGTGGAGGATGCCGTTGCGCTCCACCCACACCTGGTGGGGGCCGTTGACCATCACCTCGGTGACGGTGGGGTCGGTGAGGAACGGGTCGATGGGTCCATAGCCGAGGACGTCGTCTGCGATCTCCTGGAGAAGTTGGAGCCGGTCGGGTCGGGCGAGGGGGACCGATTCCTCCTGGTCGAGCGCCCACTCGAGCATCTCCATGACCCGCAGCTTCAGCTCGGCGTCGCTGAGCTGGCTGTCGTACAGCGTCGGTCCCAGACCCTCCACCACTTTGTAGTGGAGACGCCGCCGCAGGTCCTGGCGCATCTCGAGGCGCTGACCCTCGATGCTGGTGTCTGCGGCCCTGGCCGCCCGCACTCTGTCGGCAAGGCTCATCGTCTCACCTCACGCGGCTCATCGACGGCCGCGCCCTCGCGACCGTCCCTCGTCGCCATCGCGCTGCTCGGCTTCATCGAACACAAGCTTGGCGACGTTGCGGAAGTCTCGCGCAACACGCGAGCGGGGGTTGATCGTCACCACCGGCACCCCCTCGTTCACCGATCTCGGGACGAGCTTATCGGATACCACAGCCGACTGGACGCTCAGCCCGAGCGATCGCTCCATCTCGCCGACATCCAGGCGCGCCTTGGAGTTGTGCCGGTTGAGCACGAGCTTGATCTTCTCAAATGGGAACTTGATGAGCCGCAGGGTGTCGAGCGCCAGCTTGGCGTTCTTGACGCTTGGCAGATCCATGTCGACAACGAGCAGCACGATGTCGCTGCGCTCCAGGATCGACAGCACCGGCTCGTCGAGAAACGGAGCCGTGTCGATGACGATGTAGTCGAACATGCGCCGCAGCATCCCGATCGTTCGCACAACGACAACGGTTGAGACCTCGTCGGCGAGGGCCGGTTCGAGCGGGGAGGCGAGCACCCGTAGCCCGCTCGTGTGACGGGCGAGCAGGCTACCGAGCAGCTCCTCGTCGAGCTTCTCTATGTCGCGGGCGGCGTCGACGATCGTGTGCTTCGGGTCGATCTGGAGGGCGATGCAGACGTCACCGAACTGGAGGTCGGCGTCGACGATCACGACACGTTCCGGCTCGCTCCATTCGGCGAGGCTCACCGCAACGTTCGTTGCCGTCACGGTCTTCCCCGCCCCACCCTTGGGCGACATGATCGTGACCACCTTGCCGATGCGGGGTCGCCAGTCGCGGGTCGTCTCCCCCCGCGCCACGCTCTGCGAGACCAGCTCGAGCGACTCGGCGAGCTTGTCCTTGGTGAGCGGGGTCTCGATGACGTCCTTGATCCCCAGGCGGAGGGCGACCCGCAGCACGTCGGTGTTGAGCGCATCCGTGACGAGCACGACCGGAAGCGATGGCCGCAGCTCGAAAAGCGACTTGACGTCGTCGACGGCGTCGGCCGAGCCAAACGTCGGCCCGAGCACGGCGATCTCGATCCCCTCTTCGACCAGCCGGCGCTGGGCATCGCTCATGTTCCTGGCGCCGTAGACCGTGTGCTCGGAGAGAATGCCCTTGGTGTCGTCGACAAAGCCGTCATCGCCGTCGACAAGAAGGATCGACCACGCGTTAGCGGCCACTGAGGCCCTCCAGAGTGTCGCGCAGCTTCGTGAGGTAGCCGAAGATGTCGTCCACCGTTGCTCCTGTGGCGGCGACCTCTGAATACGTCCCATCAGCTGGAAGCAGGGTCACGGCGAGCTGTGTCCGTTGTCTGGCGAACTCGAGCTTCTCGGTTTCCTCAGGAGTGACCTCGAGCACGAGGACCATCTCGCCGGCCTGCTCCTCGTCGCCCGCCGGCGGTTGAGCGGCCGTCCGACCCCCGACGGCGAGCACGTTCACGTTCTGCAGGATGATTTGGGTGAAGTCGATGGTGTCTGGCAGGGCGTTGGCATAGCTGCTCAGCGCATCGGCGGCCGGCTCCACCACGACGCCCCCCTCCTCGCCGGGGATCACAACCTCCGGCTGAGTCGATCCGACAAGACCGGCGAGATCGATGTCGGAGAACAGCAGGTCGCGTGTATCGGGATCGGCGAGCAGGGCGTTGATCGTTGACACGTCGAGCCGGAAGGTCGCCAGCACGTTGACCCTGTCACCTGGCTCGATGAGACCGCCGACGGCGCCGACATCTCCAGGGCTTATCGCAATCGCAACCTTGCCGACGGGGATGGCGGCGGCGAGCCGATCGGTCGCCTGCTCGGCGGGCACGAACATGTCGCTAGTGATGAGCTGGCCACGGCTGATCAGCCCCACGGAGACGTTGTTGGCGAGCACGGCGTCCAGGTCGGCCGGGTTCCCGGCGCACAGGCTGAAGTCGACGTCCGGGGCGTTTCGGTTCTTCGGGCCCTCGCACACGATCGTCGACCCGTCGAAACCGACGTTGACGGCGAGATCCGTCGAGCTGGCGATGGAATCCCTGGCCACGGCGCCGGCTGTGCCTTCGGCGATGTCTTCGGTCGCCCGGTACACGACGACCTCGGAGATGTCCGATCTGACGTTCTCCTCGACCGTTGCCAGGTAGCGCCACACCGAGAACGCCGCCACGGCAGCGAGGAGGAGCGCGACTACAAAGACAACCGTCCGCCGGCTCATCTCATCCCCCCTTCGCTCACCACGACGTCATGGATCTCGGTGCCAGCTCGTCCAGCAGCCTGGCACGATGTGGAGCCGTCGACAACCACACCGCTACTTCCGCCCGATGCCGCGCTCCTTGAGCTCCTGCAGGATGGCCTCGAGCGAAGCATCGGCGTTGAACGACGGGGCCTCGGTCGCTTCCTCCTCGCGCTGGAACTCGCGGCGCCGCGGTCGTGGCGGCGTCTCCGGGCGGCGGCGCTCGGTGAACTGGGAGGAGCGCTCCTCCCATTCCGGCGACGCCTGTTTGATCGACAGGCTCACTCGACGGCGATCGGCGTCGACCTCTGTGACCTTCACCTTGACATGCTGACCGATCGAGAGCTCGAGCTCTGGGCTCTCGACGTGGTGTCCGGCGATCTCAGAGACGTGAACCAGCCCCTCGACACCGTCGCCGACCGAGACAAACGCACCAAAAGGCACGGTCTTGGTGACCTCGCCGTCGATGACGGCGCCTGGCTCGGTCTCACGGACAAAGCGATCCCACGGGTCTTCCTGCGTCTGGCGGATCGAGAGCGAGATGCGCTCGCGATCCCTGTCGACCTCGAGGACGCGCACCTGGACCTTGTCGCCGACCGTCACGACCTCGCTCGGGTGGGAGACGTGCTGCCACGAGAGCTCGGACACGTGGACGAGACCGTCCATGCCCCCGAGATCGACGAAGGCGCCGAAGTTGACGACAGACGACACAACGCCGTCACGCAGGTCGGCGGGCTGCAGGTCAGACAGGAACGCCTGGCGCTGCTCGGCCTGGGCCTCCTCCAGGTAGGCGCGGCGGGAGAGCACGACATTGTTGCGGTTCTTGTCGAGCTCGATCACCTTGGCTTCGATGGTCTCGCCGACAAACGGGTGGAGGTCACGGACCCTGCGCAGATCGACGAGAGAGGCGGGGAGGAACCCGCGCAACCCGATGTCGACGATGAGCCCGCCCTTGACCACCTCGATGACAGGGCCGCTGACTGAACCGCCCTCCTCCATGACCTGCTCGATCCGTCCCCATGCCCGCTCGTACTGGGCGCGCTTCTTGGAGAGCACCAGCCGGCCGTTCTCGTCCTCCTTCTGGAGCACGAGCGCCTCGATCTGGTCGCCGACCGAGACGACATCTGCGGGGTTGGCGCTGTTGCGGATCGACAGCTCGTTGGCCGGGATCACACCCTCGGTCTTGTAGCCGATGTCGATGAGCGCCTCGTCCGGGTCGACCCTGACGACGGTACCGGCGACGATGTCGCCTTCCTTGAACTCGAAGACGGTGCGGTCGATGGCGGCGGCGAAGTCGTCGGCCGAGAGGTCGTCGCCGATGTCGCCGAGGTCGGTCGGGGCCGTGATGGCGGGGCGGAAGGTGCGCACGCCAGACCGCTCTGCGGAGATCTCCGGCTCGCCTGCGTGAGGTTCCGGCATCATGCCGACCCCATCGGCCGGCTCGAAGACGTCAGAGGACATCATGTCCGCATCAAGCGGCGTCTCCAGACCAACCGCCGACTCCAGGTCCGCATCCGCATCCGCATCAAGCGGCGTCTCCAGACCAACCGCCGGGTCCGGGTACGCAGCGGCGGAGGGCGCCGGAGCGGCGTCGGTCTCCTCGGTCTCGGGGACGGCAAGATCCCCTGTGGCTACCTCAGCCTCGGGAGCGGGAGCAATCTGCTCCTGCTCGGTCACACCGGAAGCGAACGCTTCCGTCTCGTTCTCGATGGCCATGCGACGACGTCAACTCCTAGGAAACATGGATTGCCCCCACGCAAGCGGACTCGGGCCGGGAGCGGGATCATCGTAACAGGTCACGGGGCCGACAGGGCGGTCGGCCGGGAACGCCACCATCCGGCGTCACACCTTGCACTCGGCGAGGTTGTGACCGGTGGCGACGTCCACCCGCAGCGGCACCCTGAGAGCGACGATGCCCTCCATCACGCTCGTGGTGAGATCGGTGACCGCAGCCATCTCCGCATCCGGGACCTCCAGCACGAGCTCGTCGTGGACCTGGAGCAGCATCTCGGCACCGGAGTGGGAGAGGCGCAGCTCTCGATCCAGCTCCACCATCGCCTTCTTGATGATGTCGGCGGCCGACCCCTGGATCGGGGCGTTGAGCGCCATCCGCTCCCCCATCTGCCGGTTGCGGAAGTTGGAGCTCGCCAGCTCGGGCAGATAGCGGCGCCGTCCCAGCAGGGTCGTGGTGTAGCCGATGGCTCTGGCCTGATCGACGATGCCCTGCATGAAGGCCCGCACCGCGGGGTAGCGGTCGAAGTAGGCGTCGATGTGGGCGCTCGCCTCCTCGCGTCCGATCCCGAGCCGCTGGGCCAGACCGTATGCCTCCATCCCATAGAGAAGCCCGAAATTGATCACCTTGGCCTTGCGTCTGGCGTCAGGGGTGACCTGGGCTGGGTCGATGCCGGCCACCCGGGCCGCCGTTGCGGTGTGGACGTCCATGTCTTTCTCGAACGCCTCGAAGAGACCGGGGTCGCCGGACAGGTGGGCGAGGATGCGCAGCTCGATCTGGGAGTAGTCGGCGACGAGGAACCGGTGGCCCGGCGCCGCAACAAACGCCCGGCGGATGATCCGCCCCTCCTCGGAGCGGACAGGGATGTTCTGCAGGTTGGGCTGCTCCTGAGAGAGCCGCCCGGTTGCCGCCGCCATCTGGTTGAAGCGTCCCCGCACCCTGCCGTCCTCTTCGATGAGCGGGAGCAGGGCGTCGACGTATGTGGAGCGCAGCTTCTCCAGCTCGCGGAACCGGAGGAGGTGGTCGACGACCGGGTGGGTGTCCCGCAACTTCTCCAACACGGAGGCGTCGGTGCTCGGCACCCCCTTCGGGGTCTTCTTGAGCACGGGTAGCCGCAACCGGTCGTACAGCAGCTCGCGCCACTGGAGCGTGGAGTTCACGTTGAACGCACCACCCGCCGCCTCGTGGATGGAGACCTCGAGCGCCGTCAGCCGGCGGCGCAGATCGGCGCCGAGCTCCTCGAGAAACCCCCGGTCGACCCCGATCCCCCGCTCCTCCATCCGGGCGAGCACGGCGACGAGCGGCAGCTCGATCTCCTCGAGCAGATCGGTGCCGCCCCTGAGGTCGATCTGCTCCCGCAGCGGGGCGATCAGCATGCTCACCGCCACCGCCCGCCGGCCCGCCGCCTCCAGGTCGGGACCCGTCTCGGCCCGATCGAACTCGAAGGCGCCTTGCGGCGATGCCGCCTCCTCGCCTGCGGTGGGGGAAACCGACACACCGAGCTCCCGGTAGGCGATCTCCTCGAGGTCAGGGGTGCGCTGCGCCGGGTTGACCAGGTATGCAGCGAGGGCGGTGTCGAAGCCGACGGCGACAACGACGTCCCGTTCGAGCAGCTCGCGCAACAGGGTCTTGGCGTCGTGGGCGGCGATTCGCACCCCTGTGTCCGACAACTCCCCGAGGATGGCGAACCGGGCAACCGGCACGAAGCGCAGCGGGTCGGCTCCCGCCGCCACCAACCCGACGAGCTCACCGCCGTCGTGCACCGGCTCGACCGCCAGCAGCCCCTCGCTGACACAGGCGGCGACGTCTGCTGCGGTGGCGGCCGTCACCACCTCGACGTCGAGCTCCTCGACCTCTACCGCCCCTTGGCCGCCAAGCTCGACGAGCCGATCCCACAGCCCACGGAAGGCAAGGCCGTCGAACACCTTCCTCACCCTGTCGTGGTCCCAGTCGTGGAGACGCAACCGATCGAAGTCGATCCCAGTCGCCGCCGGCACCCGGTCGATCAGCGTCATGATCTCCCGGTTGAGGAACGCCTGGTCGTGGTGCTCGGCCAGGCTGGTGCGCAACCGCGGTGTGTTGTCGTCAAGATGGGCGTAGATCGCCTCGAGCGAGCCGTAGGCGGCGATGAGCTTGCCCGCCGTCTTCTCCCCGACACCGGGAACACCCGGGAGGTTGTCCGAAGGGTCGCCCCGCAGGGCCGCATAGTCCCTGTAGCGGTCTGGGGTGATCCCGTACCGCTCCTCGATCCAGGCGGCGTCTGCTGTCACCGTGTCCGAGATGCCCCGTCTGGTGTAGAGGACGGTGACGTCGTCGTCGACGAGCTGGAAGGCGTCGCGGTCACCGGTCACCACGTACACCTTCCACCCCTCCGCCTTGGCCCGGGTGGCCAGCGTTGCGATGACGTCGTCAGCCTCGAACCCCGGGGCCTCGATCTGCTCGATGTCCAACGCCTCCAGCACCTCACGGATCAACGGGAGCTGACCGCGGAACAGGTCGGGCGGCGCCTCCCGCTGCGCCTTGTAGTCGGGGTAGAGGTCCTTGCGGAACTGGGGACCTCGCACATCCCACGCCACCGCCACGGCGTCCGGGTGCTCGTCGCCGAGCAGCTTCACCAGCATCGACGTGAACCCGAATACGGCGTTTGTCACCTGGCCGGCCGGGGTGGCCAGATCGGCGGGAAGGGCGTAGAAGGCGCGGTACGCCAGGCTGTGGCCGTCGAGAAGGGCGAGCGTCGGCATCGCTCGACGAGTGTAGGAGCGGCTCAGTCGAGCTTGCGGACGAGCCGGTCGCGCTCGGCTTCGAGCTTCTCCCGCGACCGGCGCAACCGGTCGAGGTGACGCTCGAAACGGGCAACGTCGCCAGATGTCTCCCTGGCGTCTGCCCTGTCGATCGGGTTGCCGGTCACCGCTGCGTCCCGGGTTGCGTCGTCGTTGAGGTGGCGGTGGATCATCAGCTCCTCACGGGCCAACTCCTCGTCACGGCGCAACGCCGCGATCTCGTCGTTGAGCCGGAACAGCCTGTTCTCGATCCGCCCCATGCCCGGATTCTACGGCGGGCTACGATGACGGCTCCCGCCGGGATGGCGAAATCGGTAGACGCGACGGACTCAAAATCCGTTGTCCGCAAGGACGTGGGGGTTCGAGTCCCCCTCCCGGTACGGCTACCCCACCCGAGCCACGGGGCGGTCAGCCGACCCGCACCGCCGCAGCCAGCTCGGCGACGGCCGTGCGCAGCGAGGCGGCTGCGGTCTCGGGACCGTCCGCCTCGAGCACCCGCCGCACCAGCGCCGACCCAACGATGACGCCGTCGGCGTGGCGGGCGGCGGCCGCCGCCTCGGCCGGGGTGGCGATGCCGACACCGGCGACAAGCGGGATGCTGGTGCGCTGCCGCAACCGGTGCGCCAGGGACTCGAGTTGGGACTCCGCCTCCACCTCCTCGCCCGTGACCCCCATACGGGCGATCCCGTATATGAATAGCGGGTCGGCGGCGATGACCCGTTCCAGCCTGGCGTCGTCGGTGGTGGGGGCGACGAACATGACGAGACCGATCCCGGCCCCGGCGGCGGCCGAGGCGAAGCGGGCCGCCTCGTCGACGGGTAGATCGGCGACGATGAGCCCGCTGCCGCCGGCGGCGGCCACCGCGGAGGCGTAGGCGTCGGCGCCCTTGGTGAGCACCGGGTTGGCGTACGTCATCACGAGCACCGGCAGACCGGTGCGATCGACCACGTCGTTGACGATGTCGATGCTGCGGGCAAACGTGGCGCCGGCGTTGAGCGCACGCAGCCCTGCGCTGTGGATGGTGGGGCCGTCCATCAGCGGGTCCGAGTATGGGATGCCGATCTCGAACCCGTCGGCTCCGGCCTCGGCCATCGCCACGAACAGATCGACGGACGATGCCGGGTCGGGCAGCCCGGCGGTGAGGTACGGCAGGAGAAGGGCGCGGCCCTCATCGTGCGCCGCGGCGAACAGGTCCCGCATCCGGCCAACCGCTCCTTCAGCCACCGAGCGCTGCTATCTGCTGGACGTCCTTGTCGCCCCGTCCGGACAGGTTGAGGACGACCGTCTTGCCGGTGAGCGTGCCGGCCTCCCTCACCACCCACGCCAACGCATGCGCCGACTCGAGGGCGGGGATGATCCCCTCGATGCGGGCCATGAGGTGGAGAGCGACAACCGCCTCGTCGTCCGTGGCCGACTCGTAACGGGCGATGCCGGCGTCCTTGAACCAGGCGTGCTCGGGACCAACGCCTGGATAGTCGAGCCCGGCCGACAGCGAGTGCGCCTCGAGCACCTGCCCGTCGTCGTCCTGGAGCAGGTAGGTGATCGCACCGTGGAGCACACCCCGGCTACCGGCGCCGAGGGAGGCGCCGTGCTTTCCGGTCTCGATGCCGTGGCCGCCTGCCTCGACACCGACGAGATCGACGCCTGAGCCGGCGTACGGGTAGAAGATGCCCATGGCGTTCGAGCCACCCCCGACACAGGCGACGATGACGTCGGGGGCGGGGCGGTCGGGCGTCGAGCCGTCGAGTTGGCGCTGCACCTCCTCGCCGATGATCTTCTGGAACTGGCGCACGACGTAGGGGAACGGGTGCGGACCAACCACAGACCCGATGATGTAGTGGGTGGTGTCCACGGTCTGCACCCAGTGGCGCATCGCCTCGGATACGGCGTCCTTGAGCGTGGCGGCACCGTGGTGCACCGCGATCACCTCGGCGCCGAGCAGCCGCATCCTGTACACGTTCAGCGCCTGGCGCTCGATGTCCTTGGCGCCCATGTACACGGCGCAGTCGAGCCCGAGGAGCGCACAGGCGGTTGCGGTGGCGACCCCGTGCTGCCCGGCCCCCGTCTCGGCGATGATGCGTCGCTTCCCCATGCGCATCGCCAGCAGCGCCTGACCGACGGTGTTGTTGATCTTGTGGGCGCCGGTGTGGGCCAGGTCCTCCCGCTTGAGCCACAGGTCGAGACCAAGCTGCTCCGAGAGGCGGGCGGCGCGATGCACCGGGGTCGGTCTCCCGACAAACGTGTGGAGCAGACCATCGAGCTGGGCACGGAATGCGGGGTCGGCCCAGGCCGCATCGAAGGCGGCCTCTAGCTGGTCAAGCGCCGGCATCAGCGTCTCCGGGGCGAAGCGGCCGCCGTAGTCGCCGAACCGGCCACGGGCGTCTGGTCGCGCCATCGTCATGTGCGCTTGGCCTCCTGGACGAATGCGGCAACCTTACCGGGGTGCTTGATGCCGGGAGCCGCCTCCAACCCGCTCGAGGCGTCGACACCCCACGGTCGAACCTCGTGGATGGCGGTGGCGACGTTCGCCGGGCCCAACCCGCCGGCGAGCACGAAGCGACCTCCCAGCCGGCGCACGACCGCCCAGTCGAAGGTGCGGCCGGTGCCGCCAAGCACGTCGTCGTCGGGGGTGTCGAGCAGCGGGATCGACCCGTCATCCGGCATCACCACATCCTCCGTCGCCGGGATGGGGCGCAGCACCATCAACCCCTCGGCTAGCGCCGCCGCCGCCACCGCTTCGGCGTGTGGGCCGTAGGGCTGGATGGCGTCGACCCCTGTCGCCTCGACCGCAGCCAACGCCGCCCTCACCCCGAGATCGACGGTCAGGATGACCCGGGTGATCGCCACCCCTGCGGCAAGCTCTGCGATGGCAGGGAGGGAGACGTGCCTTGGCGACCCGGGATGGGAGACAAACCCGATCGCATCTGCACCTGCCGCCACGGCAACGGCGACGTCACTCGCCCGGGTGAGCCCGCACACCTTGACCCAGGTCACCGCACCGCTCGCAGCTCGGCCACAAGCGCTGCCGGGTCGCCGGCACGCACCAGCGCCTCGCCGACGAGGATGGCGTCATAGCCGGCGGCGGCCATGCGGCGTGCGCCTGCGGCATCCGAGACACCGCTCTCGGCGATCTTGACCACCCCTGACCCCAGCACGCCGGCGAGACGCTCCGCCACCCCGAGGTCGGTGACAAACGTCGTGAGGTTGCGGTTGTTGACACCAACGATCCCTGCCCCGGCGGCGAGCGCAACATCGACCTCGGTCTCGCTGTGCACCTCGACCACGGCCGCCATCCCTGCGGCATCGGTCACCGCAAGGAGATCGGCGAGGAGGCGGTGGTCGAGGGCGGCGACGATGAGCAGCACCGCATCCGCCCCGGCGGCACGCCCCTCCCACACCTGAGCCGGGTCGAGCACGAAGTCCTTGCGCAGGATGGGCACACCGACCGTCTGCCGCACCGCTCGGAGGTCGTCGAGCGAGCCGCCGAAGAAACGAGGCTCGGTCAGCACCGACAGGGCGGCGGCGCCACCTGCGGTATAGGCAGCAGCGAGCGCCGCCGGATCGAGGTCGGTGGCGATGGCACCCGCAGAAGGCGAGCGGCGCTTCACCTCGGCCACCACCTGGAGCCCGTCGCCACCGAGGGCGGCGGCGAAGTCACCGGCAGGGTCTTGAAGACGGGCGAGCGCCTCCAACTCCGACAGTGGTGGCATGGACGCAATCCGTTCCCGGGTGGCGGCGAGGATCGGCGCCAGCATCATCGACCCGTCACGGTGTCTGCAGGGAGCGGATGTGGGCGACAAGGCTGTCGATCTGCTCCCCCGAGAGCCGGCGGAAGCCAGGCATCGCACCGGGACCGACGACGATGACATCGGCGATCTGGCCGTCGCTCAGATCGCCCGCTCGAGAGCCGGTACCCAGCGCAGGCCCGACGGCGCCGCCACCATCGTCCCCATGGCAGCCGGCGCAGCTCTGACCGTACAGATCGGCGCCCACCAGACCGGTCGTGCCCGAGCAGGCGCTCAGGGCAAGGGCGGCGGTGGCGGCGACGAGGAGGACGAGGCGACGCACCACGGGAGGTTACCGCCGCCCCCTGCGACCGCCGTCGACGCCGTGCCGGCGCTCAGGGTGCGGCAAAGGTGTCGAGGGGCAGCCCGGCAACCCGCCCAGGCGCCTCGCCACCCGACCACCGCACCGCAACGACGGCGCCAGGGTCGACCTCGCGGCGGACCATGGCCAGACCCACAGGCGCCCGCAGCGTCAACGACTCCCCGACCGAGGTGAGGGCGCCCACCACCCGGTCCCCGGTGACGATGTCTGCGCCGATCGGTGGCAGCAGGTTGGTGGTGACAACGATGCCACGCAGCACCCGGTTGACGTGCCCGCGGGAGTCGATACGGGCGACGAGCTCCTGCCCGAGGTAGCACCCCTTGGCGAAGTCGACCGCCCCGTCGACCAGGTCGCCCTCCTGCGGGATGGTGCCGTCGTCGAGGTCGATCCCCATGAGCGGCTCGCCCGCCTCGATCCGCACCGCATCTGCTGCCAGCCGGCCGGCCCTGACGACGCCGGCGCCGGTATACGCCGGTTCTCCCACCCCGGCGACGACAAGACGGGGAAGACCGACCCGGCGGAACGGGATCGCCGCCACCACCACAGCCCCGGCGGTGCGCTCCCATCCGCCGTCCGGTCGCACAGGCGATCCGGTGACCGCCGAGACGGCCGCCGCCGCCGCCGGCCCCCACACGTCGACGACTGGGCCGGGGTCGAGCTCGACGGTGACGTCGACCCGGATCTTGAAACGACGCAGGTCGCTCGCCGCTATCTCGCCGATGCCGGCGTCGACCACAAGCCCCACCTCGTCCTGGCCGGACAGCAGGTGGTGCGGGGCCCGCAGCTTGCCCTGGGGCGCCAGCAGCAGGGACGGCGCCACCGCCCCGCCGCCCAGGGGCGCCACCGCCTGGCTGACCAGACCGTCGAGAAAGCGGACGGCGTCCGGCCCCCGCACCCACACCAGCTCGTGCCACCCTGTGACGTAGGCGGCCTCGGTGCGCAATGCGAGGTACTCACCGGTGACGTCGCCGAAGGAAGCCTCTCCCGCCCTGGCACTCATGGCAGCTCCTCCTCGAGGTGGCCGGCGGCGGCGATGGCGGCCAGCACCGCAGCCGCCTTGGTGCGGCACTCCTCGTACTCAGCGGTCGGATCGCTGTCAGCGACGACACCCGCCCCCGCCTGCACCCATGCGGTGCGGCCATCGGCGACCATGGTGCGCAGGGCGATAGCGGTGTCGAGGTTGCCGGAGAAGTCGACGTATCCGACCGCCCCCGCATAGGGCCCGCGACCCGTCGGCTCGAGCTCGTCGATGATCTCCATCGCCCGCACCTTTGGGGCCCCGGACACGGTGCCGTGGGGGAAGGTGGCACGTAGCACGTCGACGGGACCGAGACCGGGACGGAGCGTCCCCGACACCCCTGACACGATGTGCATGACATGGGAGAAGCGCTCGATCACCATCAGCTCGTCGACCTGGACGGAGCCGAACTCGCACACCCTGCCAAGGTCGTTGCGGGCAAGATCGACAAGCATCACGTGTTCGGCTCGCTCCTTAGGGTTGGCGAGCAGCTCGGCCTCGAGGAGGGCGTCCTCGGCGGGCCCGGCGCCACGCCGCTGGGTCCCGGCGATAGGACGGCTTGTCACCCTGCCGTTGCGGACCCGCGACATCAGCTCTGGTGACGACCCGGCGATGACCACAGAGCCGTTGCGTACGTAGAACATGAAGGGCGAAGGGTTGACCAGACGCAGGGCGCGGTACACGTGGAACGGGTCGCCGGTGAACGGGGTAGCGAAGCGCACAGAAGGGACTATCTGGAAGGCGTCACCGGCACGGATGTGCTCGACGGCGGTACGCACTGCCGCCTCGAACCCGGTGCGGCTGAGGTTGGCCGTGACCTCGGGAAGCTCGCCAAACCGGGGCCGAGGCACGACGATCCGCTCGGCCTTGCGGCCCAGCTGGTCGACAGCCGCTGTCAGGTCTGCGACCGCCGTCTCGTACAGCCCTTCCGGGTCGCCGTCGACGAACACGTTGCGGACCAGCCGCACCGTCTGGCGGAACCGGTCAACGACGGCAAGATGGGAGAAGAACTGCCACACCATCTCCGGCAGCCCCCGGTCGTCTGGCGGCTTGCCGGGGAGCCGCTCCAGGTAGCGGACGGCGTCGTATGCCAGATAGCCGACCGCCCCGGCAAAGAGTGGCGGGGCCGGGTCGCCGAGACCGAGGTCAGCCGGGTCGGGGGTGGCGTACCGCTCGAGGACGGCGGCGAGCACCGTGAGCGGGTCGCCCTCTGGGAGCGTCGGCGGCGCCGCCCCCTCCGCAGTCACCACCCCGTCGTGCGCCACGAGCGTGAAGTGGGGTCGCCAACCGGCGAAGGACCACCGTGCCCAGCGCTCGCCGCCCTCCACAGACTCGAGGAGGAAGCCGTCCTCGTCCCCGACCAGGCTCTCGTATACCGACACCGGGGTGTCACGGTCGGCGAGCACCTCGATGGAGACCGGCACTACGGGGTAGCTGCCGGCGAGCTCGAGGAAGCGGGAGCGGGAGGGTTCGGCGTGCATGTCGAAGACGGGGGTGCAGCGGGGAGGGTACCGCGGCCCGCGGGCGACGCCGGCTCAAACCTCGGCTCAGACCTCGGCGAGGCTGTCCATACCAAGCTTGACGAGCATCTCGCTGAACCAGGCGTTGAGGTCGGTGATCTGCCCCGTGAGCAACAGGATCCCGAATGCGGCGAGGAGCAGCCCTGAGGCGACGCTGATCGGGATGAGGTACCGCTTGATCCTGTCGAAGAAGGAGAACGCCCCGGCAAGACCGACCGAGGCGACGAGGAAGGGGATCCCGAGCCCGAGCGAGTACATGAAGAGGACAAGCATGCCCCGCCCCATCGTGTCCGAGTTGGCGCCAAGGGCGAGTGCGGCGGTGAGGAACGGCCCGACACATGGTGTCCACCCGAAGGCGAAGGCGGCCCCCATCACCGGAGGGGCAAAGGCGCCGAGACGGCTGGGACGCACCTCGACACGCCGTTCCCGCATCATGGGGAGGAGGAACGTCGGGTTCCACACGGCGGTAACTGCGATGAACAACCCCATGGCGATGATGAGCACACCGGAGACGGTGCGGAACTCTTCGCCGGCCAGGGCCCTCCCGAGACTGGTGGCGGCGGCGCCGAACAGCAGCACGAACACGGCGCTGAACCCGACGACGAACAGCAGCGTGCTGCGGGCAACCCGCCACAACGACACCTGGCCACCTGCCAGCTCCTGCATCGAGTAGCCAGACATCAGGCTGAGGTAGCCGGGGAGGAGGGGGAGCACGCACGGCGACAGGAACGACGCGGCGCCCGCCAACACGGCGGCAATGAGGGTGACGTTGTCCAAGCGGTCTCCGAACGGACTCGAGAGCGGCTCCCCACCAGAACGTGGTGCGCCGGTGGATTGTTCCGCACCACGTGGCCCCGCACAAACCGGCGGCCCGGACCCGTCATGGTGATGCGACGCTGTTCCCGGCCGGGGTAACCTCCCGAGACCAACGGGACCCGCCCCGAACCGATCGAGGAAGGCAGCAGGTGACAGTCCGCCGCCGGACGCCGGCCAAGTTCACGGTTCGCGATCGACGGGCGCTCTTCCTGATGAGCGTCGTGGCCTTTGTCTCTGGCTATGGCGCTTCAACAATCTCGCACACCCTCCCGTTTGCCCGCAACGCCCTCGGGCTCAGCGAGGGGGCCATGTTCTGGGTGTTCGGGATCACAAGGCTGGTGTCGCTGCTCGGGTTGTTGCTCACCATCGCCGCCGACCGCACCGGGCGGCGCGACCCGCTGCTGTTTGCGTTCGCCGTGCTCCCCACCGGCAATCTGCTCACCGGTCTCCTTCCCCACCCGGTGCTCTTTGCGCTAACCCAGTCGATCTCGCGGATCGGGGTGGTGGCGGTGGCGGCGCTTGCCGTCGTGATCCTCGCCGAGGAGCTCACCCCTGACCTGCGTGCCCTCGGCATCGGGATCTACGCAATGGCCGGATCGATGGGGGCTGGGCTGGGGCTTCTCATCCTGCCGCTCGCCGAGAGACATGACGAGATGTGGCGGCTTCTCTTCGGCTTCACCGCCCTCGGGCTGCTCGCCCTTCCCCTCCTCGACCGGTTTCTCCGGGAGAGCCGCGCCTACCACCCGCAGCCGGCCGCCGGGAGCTACGCCGAGGTGATCTCGTCCGCCAGCGGGCAGTACTTCCTCCGGCTGGCCACCGTCGCCTTCTTTGTCGCTGCGTTCGCCTCTCCTGCCTTCGACTTCGTCCTGGAGCGTCTTGTCAACGACCTCGAGTGGACGACACGCTCCGCCACTCTCCTGCTCATCCTCGCCTCGGGGGCAGGAACTGTCGGGCTGCTCATCGGCGGGCGGATCGCAGACACCATCGGGCGCAGGGTGACAACGGCGGTTGCCATCGTGCTCGGGCTCGTCGGCGGTGTCGGGTTCTACTTCGTCTCAACCGGCCCGCTCATCGCAGTTGCTGTCTTTGTCGGGACGCTGGGCGCAACGATGCTCACGCCGTCGTTTGCCGCCCACCGCTCCGAGCTGTTCCCCACCAGGATCAGGGCGACGGCGGCGGGGCTGATCACCAACGTGGCCATCCTCGGCTCGCTTGTCGGCTTTGTCATCGGCGCCCTCGTTGTCGACAACATCGGGCTCCCCTCAACGGTGGCTGTGCTCGGTCTTGGGTTGCTGGCGGCGATGGTCGTCGTCCTCCAACTGCCCGAGACGCGGGGAAAGGACCTGGTGGGGTACGCCGCCGAGCGTTTCGTCGTCGAGCCGACGCCGTTTCGCGACAGCACCATCGCAGACGCCCCCGACCCGGTCTGAACCCGCCGCTCAGACGACGGCCGGTGTCAGCCTGGCCCCATGCCACCAGGCGAGCAGGGCGGTGCGCAGCACCATCAGCAACACGACCACCCACCACACCACGGCAAGCGACCCGCCGAGGGATACGACGGGGAGCAGCGCCGCCGTGGCCACCACCGCAGGGACCATCGTCGACACCATGGCGAAACGGAAGTCTGTGGCCCCGATGACGATGCCATCCCAGGCAAACACGGCGCCGCCGAGCACTTGCACCAGTACGAGCTGCGGGTAGACGGAGCGCACCCCAGCGACAACCTCACTATCCGGGGTGAACACCGCCGCCAGCCACGGCGACACCGCCACGAGCAGCAGCCCGAGGGCGGCGCCGGCGAGGACCCCGAGCCCGACGAGGCGGTCGGCCTGCCGGCGCATCGCCGCCGCGTCGGCAACGCCCGTGGCAGCCCCGAGCATGGCCTGGGCGGCGATGGCGATCCCGTCGAGGATCAGCGACAGGAAGGTGAACAGCTGCAGGGTGATCTGGTGAGATGCCACCGCCACCTCGCCGAGCCGGGCGGCGACGGCCGTGGTTGTGGTGAAGACCGTGAGCAAGGCGACGGTGCGCAGCACGAGGTTGCGCCCGGCCCCGGCCAGGGCCCGCGCCTCCTCCCATCCCGGTACGGCGATGTCGAGGCCCATCGCACGGTGGCGCCGCACCAGCACAACGCCAAACCCGATCGCACCAAGCCATTGGGCAAATACCGTGGCCCACGCCGCCCCGGCCACCCCAAGACCGAAGCCGAAGATGAGGATGGGGTCGAGGACGAGATTGACCAGGTTGAGCCCGATGGCGACGGCGAGTGGTGTCCTGGTGTCGAGGGCACCGCGGAAGACTCCGTGGCCGACGGTGACGAGGAGCACGGCGGGCAGCGCCAGCGCCCGGATCCTCAGGTAGGTCGTCGCCTGGTCGAGCAGCTGAGGTCCGACGCCCAGCATGCGCAGCGGCGGATGGGGAAACCAGAGCAGCAGCACCATGGCGGCGACCCCGAGCACGACGCCGACGATTGCTGCGGCTGCGGCGACACGCCCGGCGTCCACCGCATTACCCCGCCCGATCTCTCGCGCCACCAGCGGGGTGGTGCCGTACGCCAGGAAGTTGAACACGGTGAACGCCACACCAAACACGGCCGCCGCCACCGCCACCGCCCCGAGAGACCGGGTCCCGAGCCTGCCCACGTATGCAGTGTCGACAAGCGACACCAGCGGATCGGCGGCCAGCGCCCCGAGGGCGGGGAGGGCGAGCCTGAAGATGTCGCGGTCGTACGGCGAGCGGCGGAACGCCCTGGCGAGCAGGGTCACGGCTTCGGGGTCTTGTGCGGGTATGGGCAGCGGTCGGCCAGCGGGCACTCCCAGCAGTGCGGTCTGCGGGCGGCGCACACCTCGCGGCCAAACTGGATCACCCGCATCGAGATCCCGGGCCACTCCCGCTCCGGGTAGAGCGCCCTCAGATCGCGCTCGATCTGTGCGGCGTCACGGCGGTTGGTGAGCCCGAGACGATGAGTCACCCGCTTCACGTGGGTGTCGACGGCGATGGCGGGGAGCCGCCACGCCTCGGCGAGGACAACGCTCGCCGTCTTCCGGCCCACCCCGGGCAGCCGGGTGAGCGCATCGAGGTCGTGTGGCAGCACCCCGTCGAACTCCTCGACCAAGACCGCCGCCAGCCCGATGATCGACCGCGTCTTCTGCCGGTAGAAGCCGGTGGAGTACACGATCCGCTCCACCTCCTCGGGGTCGGCGGCGGCCAGGTCGTGCGGGGTGGGCCAGCGGCCGAACAGAACGGGGGTGACCTGGTTGACGTTCTCGTCGGTGGTTTGGGCCGACAACACCGTGGCAACGATGAGTTGCCACGGATCGGTGTAGTCAAGCGCCGTCCCGATGGTGGGGTAACGCCGCTTGAGACGATCGAGGATCACCCTGGCGTTTCGTCTCGCCTCGGTCGTTGGCGGCGGGGGCGGCGTAGCCATGGCGGCGATGGTACCGAGCCGCACCATCGGTACGATGCCGCCGTGGATCTGCGCACCGCCGTCGCCGCACTGGCCAGGGTCGAGGGCTCCCTGATCCTGGTCGATGACTTTCTCAACCACCGGGTCGACCCCGCCGTCATCCGCAGCATCGGCGCCGGCATGGCTCAGCTGCTTGGACCGCACCAGCCAACGCTCGTGCTGACGGCTGAGGCGTCCGGCATCCCGCCGGCCTTGGCCTGCGCCCTCGAGCTCGGGCTGCCGATGGTGTACGCCAAGAAGTACCTCGCCAAAGGCGAACGCACCGCACACGGGCGCGAGGTCACATCGCCCACCAAGGGCTCCGAGTACCGGGTCGAGGTGGCGAGACGGCTACTGGCTCCTGGGCTGCGAGTGGCGATCGTCGACGACATCCTGGCCCAGGGGCGCACCGCCGAGGCGCTCGGCGAGATCGTCGAGGAGGCGGAGAGCACCGTCGTCGGGCTGGCATTCGCCATCGAGAAGTGCTTCATGAGCGGCCGGGAGCGGCTGGAACGGCACGGATGGCCGGTCAACGCCATCGTCCAGGTCGAGTCGATCGACGACGGCCAGATCCGGATCAGGTAGCGGCACGGAGCAGGAAGCCCGTGACTAACCGAACCACTCGACGACGGCAAACCCGATGGCCACGTAACCGAAACCGCCGACCACCTGCCAGAAGGCGCGGGGGTTCGCCTCTGGTCGCAGCCCGCGACGGAGCCGCTCCATCGGGTCGGTGCGAGGGAGCGCACCGCGGCGGACCGCCGGGTCGTCGATGTCCTCGTCGATGCGGCCCCTCCCCCCGAAGAGACCGCCGATGGCCCCGACGGACATGTTGGCGTAGCCACCGCCGCTCGCTCCCCCGCTGAGCAGGGAGACAACGCCGAGAAACACCACCGCATACCCGACGGCCTCGCCGACCCCCGCCGCAGACAACCCGCCGATAAGAACACCGGCGACGACGGCGGCGCCAAGCCCTGCGCCAAAGACAGCGAAGTACTCCGGTAACCGCTCTCGCAGCGGCAAGTCGGAATAGCTCGCTGCGGAGAGGTCGTCCCCTGTCACGGCACGGGGCCCCGTTCCGTTGTGCGGTCGGTGGCGTGCATCTCCAGCCGTCGCAGCAGCCGCACGCAGAGGTGGATCACCGCCAGGATGGCGGCAAGCGCAACCGCCACGCCGGCAAACAGCTCGAATCCTGCGAAGTAGGAGTTGCGGCAGCCGTTGAGCCCTTGGTGGCACAGCCCCCAGCCGGTTCCCCCGTCGTGGAGATCGACGAGCACGGCGAGCGGGACGAGGGCGACACCCACCGCAGCCGCGATCAGCACACCGATGACGATCCGCAAGGAGGTCATGTCGTCCACATTACCGGGCGGCGCCCGCCGCGCCGGTGGTTTGCCCGGCGCCGGCAGCCGGTGGTACGGTGAATCACACCGTCGTAATTTGGGTTGCGATGCCGGCTGGCACCCACAACGTCGGCTACCACGCCGAGGAGTTCACCCCTGAGCAGAGGGCGGTGCTGGCGCGGTACTTCACCAACCTCGACGGGCCGGTGTTCGCCATCGTCAATCTGCCTGAGGTGGTGAAGGGGGCGCTCCTGGCCCGGTACAGCCGCTCCCCCAAGTCGGTGCGGCGTCTGTTCCTCGACGAGTTCGCCACCGGCCAGGACGAGGGGCTACAGGCGATAGCAGACCAGATCACCGCCACGGACCCCGACGTCGGCGTCTCCCGCGCCGAGGAGCTGTACCGGAGGGTGTTCAGCGACTACGGCGACGACTCGGTCGCCCAACTCGGTGGTGCCCATCTTGCCTGCGAACAGGCATCGAACATCCTCACCAAGGTGTTGGAGCGGGGCAGGCTCGCTGCCTACCTCGAACAGAGCACCCGCTACATCTTCTACGACCAACGCATCGGCGACCGGTACCGCTACATGGCGCCACCCGAGGTGGCCGCATCACGGCATGCGGCGGCCTACGCCGAGACGATGGAGTGGCTGTTCACCACCTACAGCGAGCTCGTCGAACGGATGGTCCCCTACTACGAGACGCGGTTCCCGCGCCAGCCGTCAGACACGGCGTTCATCTGGCGCTCCACCATCAGGGCTAAGGCGTGCGACGATCTGCGCGGGCTGCTCCCGGCCAGCACGCTGTCGAGCGTCGGCATCTTCGCCTCAGGGCAGGCATACGAGATGCTGCTGCTGCGGATGCGGGCCCACCCCTCTGCCGAGGTGCGCCAGTACGCCGATCTCATGCTCACCGAGCTGCGCAAGGTGATCCCGTCATTCCTCACCCGGGTCGACGAGCCGGCCAGAGGTGGGGTGTGGAGCGACTACCTCGCCAACGTCGCAACGGATCTCGCCCGGCTGGCGAACTCGCTGGGCGAGGCGCCTGCGCCCCGACCCGAGGTCACGCTTGTCGACTGGGATCCGGATGGCGAGCTCGAGGTGGCGGCGGCGGTGCTGTACCCGTACAGCGACCTGCCGGACGACCAATTGCTCGACGCCGTGCGCCGCATGCCGGAGAGCGAGCGGGCTGCGCTCATCGGCGCCGCCGTCGGGGAGCGCTCCAACCGCCGCCACAAGCCGGGCCGGGGTCTCGAGCGGACGAGCTACCGCTTCGACATCCTGTGCGACTACGGCGTCTTCCGCGACCTGCAACGCCACCGCCCGCTCACCATCGACTGGCAGCTGCTCGGTCCCCGCCACGGATACGTGACCCCGGAGTCGATCACAGACATCGGGGCCGAGGCTGTGTGGGACGAGGCGATGGCGAGGACGGCCGACCTCCACGCCACCCTTGCCGACAGCTTGGGCGCTGACATCGCCCAGTACGTGGTCCCCTTCGCCTACCGCATTCGGTTCTTCTTCCAGCTCAACGCCCGGGAGGCCTTCCACTTGCTCGAACTTCGCTCCGGCCAAGGCGGGCACCCCGACTACCGGAGGGTGGCCCAGGAGATGCACCGGCTGATCGGTGAGCAGGCGGGCCACCGGATCATCTCCGGCGCCATGCGCTTTGTCGACTACGCCGGCTACGACCTGGCGAGGCTGGAGAGCGAACGACGGGCGGCGGCCAGGAGGGCGGGTCTTGGGCTGGCCGACCCCGAAAGCCCCTGAGCTGTCACCGCATCACCCGAGCGGGATGCGCAGAACGAGCTGCCCGTCCTCGACCGCCCACCGGGCGCTCCCCACCAGTGAGTAGTCCATGTAGTCGAACTCCATCGACTGGATGAACGTCCGCCGCGCCTCACCCTCGAGCGGTGGGATGCCACGCTCGCGAACCGCCTCGGCGCGGTTGCGGAACCGCCTCAGGAACTCATCGACGTCGAGCTGGGCCACGGCACCTCCTCAGCCATCGGCGCACCGCAGGGTACCCGACGGGTCACCGCCGCTGGCGGGGTAGCCTGGGGTGTCGTGTTCTCCCGCCGACTCCTCCTCGTCTCGGGCAAGGGCGGCGTCGGCAAGTCCGCCGTGGCGACTTCCCTCGCCTTGGCCGCCGCCCGGCGCGGCTCCCGGGTTCTTCTCATGGGTATGGTCGATGCGCTCGGGCTGGCCATCCACCTCGGGGTCGATGATCTTGGCCCAGAGCCGCGCCAGACGAGCCCAGGGGTGCACGCCTCGGTGCTCGACAGGGCCAACGCCCTCGACGAGTACCTCAGGCTCCAGGTGCATCTGCCAAGGGCCATGCCCACCAAGCAGGTCACGCGGGCGCTGAACGTGCTCGTCGAGACGGCACCAGGGGTGCGAGAGATTGTGAGCATGGGAAAGCCGATCTTCGAGGCGCAACGACGGGCGTGGGACATGGTTGTGGTCGACGCCCCACCGCTCGGGCAGCTCATCTCCTACCTGCGGGCGCCGGCGACCATCGAGCGACTGGTCCCCACCGGGGCGGTGCAACGCCAGGCGGCCGCCATGCGCCGGTTCCTCGGTAACCCGGAGCGCTCCGGGTTGGTGCTGGTGACGTTGCCTGAGGAGCTCCCGATCACCGAGACCGTCTCCGCCCTCACCGAGCTCGCCAAGGAACCGCTGATCGACCTGGCCAAGGTCGTCGCCAACAGGGTGCTCGGCGGGCTCGACGTACCGGCTCACGTGGTGGCAGGGCTCCCTGACGGCCCGTTACGACATGCCGCAGAGCTCCACCAGACCCTCACCACCCAGCAGCGGTTCTGGCTGGAGGCGATCGGAGAGGCCACCCTGCTCCCGCAACTCTTCGGGCTGATGACGCCAGGCGAGGTGGCGGCCCGGCTGACCGACCTGTGGGACGACGCATGAGTGGGCGGATCCTCCTGGTCACCGGCGCCGGTGGTGTCGGCAAGACGACGATCGCCGCCGCCGCTGGGGTGACCTCCGCCCGCCGCGGTACGGCAACACTCGTCGTGACCGTCGACCCGGCGCGGCGGCTCGCCGACGCCCTCGGGGTCGGTTCGCTCGGCAACGTGCCCACCCAGGTTGCAGGGGAGCCGCAGCTGTGGGCGGCCATGCTCGACGTGACCGCATCGTGGGAGGCGATCGTCGCCCGCCACGCCGACCCGGAGATCGGTGACCGTCTCGTCAACAACCCGTTCTTCCGGGCCATCGCCGACCGCTTCCCCGCCGCCCAGGCATACGCGGCCGGTGAGCAGATGGCCGAGTTCGTCGAGAACGGTGCCTGGGACGTCGTCATCGTCGACACCCCGCCTTCGATCGGGGGTATCGACTTCCTCCTCGCCCCGGCCCAGGTGCGCGACCTCATCGGCGGGACGTTGCTCCGCTGGCTCACCGGCGCCCGGCTCCCCGCCCGCCGTGCCCTGTACCGGGTGGCTGCCCGACCGGCGCTCCGGCTCGCCGACATGGTCCTGGGCGGACCGCTGCTGGAGGAGATCGCCGACTTCCTGCTCGACTTGCGCACCCTCTACGACGGGGTGGCGCAACGGGCAAAGAGCGTCGACCGGCACCTGCGTTCCGCCCGCACCGTTGTGGTCACCAACGCCTACCCGACACCGCTGCGGGAGGCGCGCCGCTTCTTCGAGGAGCTGCCGGAGGGATCGGTGGTGCCGAACGCCGTTGTGTTCAACCGAGAGCTACCCCACGAGTGGGAGACGATCACCGCCGTTCCGGGCAACGGCGGCGATCTCGACCCACCCACCTGGACGGCGTTGCGAGACAACCTGCTGCGGTGGGCGACGGAGGCGCGGCGCAATGCCGACGCCAGGGCAGACTTCGCCGCCCGCTACCGGGCCACGCTCGCATCGGCGCCGTGGCTGCCGCAGCCACCCACCGATCTCGACGCCCTCGCAGGGTTGGTGGCCGCAGCGCCCGGCTTGGAGGAAGCGCTGTTCGGCTGATGAAACGAGCCCGGAGACCGCAACGCCCGCTCCGCATCACCGCCACCGCGGTCGGCTTCGCCCTGGCCATCGCCGGGTGCGGCGACGATGACGGTGCGGTGGCACCGGCTTCCAGCGCACCCCCTGTCACGACGACGGCGGCGCCGCCGCCGGCGATTGCGACCACAACGACGCCCCAGACCACGATGGTCACCACGACAACTATCTCCCCATTCGCCCGCCCCGACTGGCTCGGGACCCGGCCGCTGCCCTTACGCCAGGACGACCACGGGATAGCGCAGCCGACGCCGCCCGAACTGGTGGACCGCCGGCTGGAGACGGTCGACCTGCTACCGCCCCCGACCGGGTCAACGTTCGCCTGGACGATCGGTCCCGTCCCCGACGACGTGCTGGCCCGGTCGAGCTGGACGGAGGAGTGCCCCGTGACCGTTGACGAGCTCGCCTACCTGACGCTCACACACCTCGGGTTCGACGGGGAGCGGCACACCGGCGAGATGATCGTCAACGCCACGGTCGCCGAGGATGTGGTCGAGGTCTTCCGCACGCTGTACGAGGCGGGCATGCCCATCGAGCAGATGCGGGTGATCACCAAGGAGGAGATCGACGCCCCACCCACCGGCGACTGGAACGACACCACGTCGTTCGTGTGCCGCCCGGCGGTCGGCGCCACCAGCTGGTCGCGCCACGCCTACGGGCTCGCCATCGACATCAACCCGTTCCACAACCCCTACACCAAGGGTGACCTCGTGCTGCCGGAGCTGGCCTCCGCCTACCTCGATCGCACCGACATCCGCGACGGGATGATCCTCCCTGGAGATGTTGCCACCGAGGCCTTCGCCGCCATCGGTTGGGAGTGGGGCGGTAACTGGCGCACCCTCAAGGACTGGATGCACTTCTCCGCCGACGGCGGATGACGCTCACCCCACTGCCCTGGCGCCGAGCAAGGCACGCAATTCGGCGAACAAGGAGCTGCGTGGCTCGACACGGTGCTCGTCTCCCAGCCTGATCACCTTCTCACCGTTCTCGGACTGGAGGTGGATGTAGACGGGGGCGGTGCCCGGATGGTTGGCCAGCGCCTCGCGCAACAGGTCGACCATGGAGCGGGACAACACCGTCGCCGGCACCCGGAGCCGGACCATGTCGCCCTCGCGCAGCTCCGGTTCCCTGAGCTCCTGGCCGATGAACTTGACGTCGTCGCCGCGGTGGTCGACGTAGCCTGACACGACGAGGATGGCGTCCTGGCGCACCAGCGGGCCGTAGTCGGCAACGGTCTTGGGGAAGCACACCACCTCGGTGCTGCCGGTGAGGTCCTCGAATGGGAAGAACACCATCCGTTCCCCGCTCTTGGTGAATCGCTGTGTGACGGCGCCGACGATGCCGCCGATGGTGGCCTTGCTCTTGTCGGCCATGTCCCACAGCGCCGGGATGGTCGTCGTGCACATCAACCGCAACGCGCTCTCGACGCCGAGCAGCGGGTGATCGGACACGTACAGACCAAGCATCTCCCTCTCGAAGTGGAGCCGGGTGCGCTTGTCCCAGCGGAGATCGGGGATCTCGACCGCAACCGCCTCGACACCGACGTCTGTCCCCCCGAACAGGCTGTACTGACCCATGTCCTCGGCGCGGCGCCGCACCACCGTGGCGTCGAGGAGGTCGAGGGACCGCTCCATCAACCCGCGGCGGGGGTGGCCGAGCGAGTCGAAGGCGCCCGCCTTGATCAGCGACTCGATCACCCGCTTGTTGAGCACAGAGACATCGACCCGCTCGACGAAGTCCTGGAAGCTGGTGTACGACCCGTTCTTCTCCCGCTCGGCGACGATGAGATCGACCACCGCCTCGCCAACGTTGCGGATCGCAGACAGCCCGAAGGTGATGTCTCCTTCGACTGCGGCGAAGTCAGCCTCTGAGCGGTTGACGTCGGGCACGAGCACCCTGATCCCCATCGTCCTGCACTCGTTGAGGTAGAGAGCGGTGCGGTCCTTGTCCCGCTTGGCGGCGGTGAGCAGCGCCGCCATGTACTCGGAGGGATGATGCGCCTTCAGCCAGGCGGTCTGGTAGGCGACGAGCGCATATGCAGCGGAGTGGCTCCTGTTGAACCCGTAGCCGGCGAAGTGCTCGATGAAGCCAAACAGGTCGCGTCCAAGCCGCTCCTGGTAGCCATTGGCGACGCAACCGGCGACAAACCGCTGCGCCTGCTCCTTCATGACGGCCGGGATCTTCTTCCCCATGGCCTTGCGCAGGTTGTCGGCGTCTGCCATGGAGAACCCCGCCATGCGCTGGGCCACCTGCATCACCTGCTCCTGGTACACCATGACGCCGAAGGTGTCGGCGAGGATCTCCTCGAGGTCGGGGTGCAGGTAGGTGACCGGAGAGCGCCCGTTCTTCCGATCGGCGTACTCGTTGTGCATGTTTGCACCGAGCGGGCCAGGGCGGTAGAGGGCGTTCAGGGCGATGAGATGCTCGAAGCGCTCCGGTCGCAGGTTGCGCATCAGCCCACGCATGGCACCTCCCTCGAACTGGAACACCCCCATCGAGTCGCCCTCTTGCAGCATGGCGTACACGGCGGGGTCGTCGAGCGGGACGGCATCGATGTCGATGCGCTCCCCCGTGGTGCGTTCGATCAGCTCGAGGGTGCGCTCGATGGTGGTGAGGTTGCGCAGCCCGAGGAAGTCCATCTTCAGCAGACCGAGCGCCTCGACACCGTGCATCTCGTACTGGGTGACCACCTCGGCGTCTTCGCCCTTGCGCTGCACAGGAACGATGTCGGTGAGCGGCACGGGCGAGATCACGACTGCGGCGGCGTGAATCGAGTCCTGGCGGCGCAGACCCTCGAGCCCTATCGCCGTGTCGATGACCTCGTGTGCCTCGGGGTCGGTGGCATACGCTTCGCGCAACCCGGCGGCGCCGACGTACCAGTCGCGCACGCCCTGTTCGGTGCCTGGCGGCGGTTGCTCGAGGCATTGGGCGAGGGTGGCGTCCTTGCCGAGAATGGCGGGGGGCATCAGCTTGGCCACCCTGTCGCCGAGCCCGTATGGATAGCCGAGCACGCGGGCGGCGTCGCGCAACGCCTGCCGACCCTTGATGGTGGAGAAGGTCACGATCTGGGCCACGTGGTCAGAGCCGTACTTCTCGGCGCAGTACCGGATCACGTCGCTGCGGTGGCGCTCGTCGAAGTCCATGTCGATGTCCGGCATCTGGCGGCGGCCGGGGTTGAGGAACCGCTCGAAGATCAGCCCGAACTCGAGCGGGTCGAGCTTGGTGATCCCAAGGCAGTAGGCCACGATCGAGCCGGCGGCGCTCCCCCGGCCCGGCCCGGTGCGGATACCCCGCTCGGTGGCGTACCGGATGAGGTCCCAGACGATGAGGAAGTAGGCGTTGAACCCCATCTCGTCGATGACACGCAGCTCGAACGCGATCCGTTCTGCGGCCGCATCGGGGAGCAGGTCGCCGTAGCGGCGCCGCGCCCCTTGCTGCACGAGCAAACGCAGGTATGAGCGCTCGTCGTGCCCGGCAGGGACCGGAAACTGCGGCAGCAGGATGTTGCCGAGGTCGAGCTGCATCTCGGCCCTCTCGGCGACGAGCAGGGTGCTGTCGCATGCCCCGGGGTAGCGGTCGTCCGGGAACAGCGTGCGCATCTGCTCCGCCGTCTTGAGGTAGTACTCGTTCGACTCGAAACGAAAGCGGTCCTCGTCGGCCCTGTTGGCTCCGGTCTGGATGCAGAGCAGGACGTCGTGTGTCTCCGCCTCGGTGGCGTAGGTGTAGTGGCTGTCGTTGGCGGCGAGCAGCGGCGCCCCGACGTCCTTCGAGATCTGGACGAGGTCGTCCATGATCTTGCGTTGAGCGGCGATCCCGTGATCCTGGATCTCGATGAAGAAGTTGTCCTTGCCGAAGATGTCCTGGTACTCGGCGGCCGCCCGCACAGCCGCGTCAAGGTCACGCACCCCCCCACGGTTGCCCTCCTCCCGCGAAGCGTCCGGAGCGAGCATCTGGGGCACATGCCCACCGAGGCAACCGCTGGTGGCGACGATGCCCTCGGCGTGGGCCGCCAGCAGCTCGCGGTCCATCCGCGGCTTGTAGTAGAAGCCGTCGAGGTAGGCCCGGCTCGACAGCTGCATCAGGTTCCGGTAACCCGCGTCGGACATGGCCAGCAGCGTCATGTGGTACCGCACGTCCTCGCGCCGTGGCGGTCGGTCAAAGCGGGAGCCAGGGGTGACGTATGCCTCCATCCCGATGATCGGCTTCACCCCCGCCTTCCTGGCGGCCATGGAGAAGTCGATCACCCCATAAAGCACCCCGTGGTCGGTGATGGCGACCGCCGGCTGGCCGTCAGCCGCCACCGCCCCCACGAGGTCGTCCACCCGCGCCGCCCCATCGAGCATCGAGAACTCGGTGTGCACGTGGAGATGGGCGAAGCTGCGCACCCGCTGAGCGGTCCTTCCCTGCGAACTACACCTATGTAAGCACCTCGCCGCTCACCGTGTCGACAGCGCGAATTCCCCGGTTGCCGGCTGGTGACCTGCGCAGGCGCCGGCGCCGAGCCGGCGGGTCTCGATGCGGTTGGCCGGGCCGCTAGCCTCGACCGCAACCTCGCACGGTTCGCCAATTGCAGCTGAGCAGAAGGACCTCATCGATTATGCGCATCGGAGTACTCACCGGCGGCGGCGACGTTCCCGGGCTCAACCCGTGCATCAAGGCCGTCGTCAACCGCGTCTACGAGGAGGGTCACGAGGTCGTCGGGATCCGCCGCGGTTGGGGTGGTCTCGTCAACGCCAACCCGGACGACCCCGGCTCGATCGCAGCCAACATCCTCCCCCTCGACCCGAACACGGTCCGCACCGTCGACCGTAGCGGCGGCACCTTCCTTCACACCTCCCGCACCAACCCCGGCAAGGTGCGCACCTCGGAGGTGCCCGACTTCCTCCAGGGGCAGCTGGGCGGTGGCGAGGGCCCCCACGACCTCACCGCACATGTCATGCGTGTCCTCGAGGAGCAGCGCATCGATGTGCTCATCCCGATCGGCGGGGATGACACCTTGTCGTACGGGCTGCGGATGCACCAGGAGAACGTGCCGGTGATCGCCATCCCCAAGACGATGGACAACGATGTACACGGAACCGACTACTGCATCGGCTTCTCGACTGCGGTGACACGGGGGGTCCAGTTCATCCACAACCTGCGCACCTCAACCGGTTCTCATGAGCGGATCGCCGTCGTCGAGCTGTTCGGCCGCTACAGCGGCGAGACGTCGCTCATCACGGCGTATCTGGCCGGTGTCGATCGGGCGGTGATCTCGGAGGTCCCGTACGACATCGATCGCCTCGCCGCATTGCTCGTCGAGGACCGCAAGCGCAACCCGTCGCACTACGCAATGATGACCATCTCGGAGGGCGCCACGCTGCGCGGTGGCGAGATGGTGCTCAGCGGTGAGGCCGATGCCTACGGTCACCGCAAGCTCGGTGGAATCGGGCTGTTCACCGGCGAGCTGCTCAAGGAGCGCACCGGTGCTGGGATTATATACCAGCAGGTAGGCTACCTGATGCGCTCCGGCAGCCCAGACTCGCTCGATCTCATGGTTGCCACCAACTATGCCGTCATGGCCGCCGACCTGGCGGTCGACGGTTCGACGGGTCGCATGGTGGCGTTGCGTGGCGGCACCTACACCCATGTCCCCATCTCGGTGACAAAGGAAGGCGTCAAGCGGGTCGACATCGACGAGCTGTACGACTCGGAGTCATACCAGCCCAAGGTGCGCCACGTCACCGGCAAGCCGATGTTCCTCTACTGACCGTGCCCACCGAAACGCCACGGGTCATCGGTGTGCTCACCGCCGGCGGTGACTGCCCCGGTCTCAACGCGGTGATCCGGGCGGTGACCACCCGCGCCACGGCGTTCCACGACGCCGAGGTGGTCGGGGTCCTCAACGGCTGGGAGGGGCTGATGGAGGGCGACACCATACCCC
>Ga0114938_1000285_pt1 | contig 40530 bp, 32 predicted proteins | sample AshMeaBigSpring_FD_88675 | JGI IMG/M metagenome (GOLD analysis project Ga0114938, IMG submission 88675) | Groundwater microbial communities from Big Spring, Nevada to study Microbial Dark Matter (Phase II) - Ash Meadows Big Spring | ecosystem: Environmental > Aquatic > Deep subsurface >... | reverse complement strand
TTTCTTAAATCAAAGAGGTTTATACACTACACAATTGGAAGGTACACACCAATTAAATACAAAAGGAATTAAGTTAGTTTGGAATGCAAATGGATCTATTAATAATAAGCAACAGCCAGATTATAGAGTAGTAGAATATAGAAGAAACATAAGTAATGCATCTGCTACACCTATATTAAACGATGATGAAACACGTAGATTTTATTCAGATTTAAATGATTACAGTGTTGGTTTAAATGGGTATCTATCAATTCCATTTAAGTTGAATGATAACAGTCAACTTTTTAAAGTTGGAGGAAGCAATTTAGTTAGAGTACGTAATTTCAAGTCTCGAAATTTTCAATATGTAGGAACCCAAGCTGCTTTGTTAGAACCAATTGAAACAATATTTAGTCCTTCAAATATTGCATCAAATAAACTTTTCTTAAATGAAATTACGCAAAATACAGACAAATATTTTGGAATGTCTGTATTAAACGGAATGTACTTTATGTTCGATAATAAGCTATCTGAAAAAATTAGATTGGTTTGGGGAACTAGAGTAGAAAACTTTCAACAATTCTTACGTACAAGAGATCTTGGTAATGAAAATGTATTGGTACAAACAGAAAAATGGGATGTTTTACCATCAGTAAATCTTACCTACAATATTAATAATCAACACCAAATTCGTTTTGCCACTTCTTTAACAGTAGCAAGACCTGAATTTAGAGAAATTGCTCCATTCGCTTTCTTTGATTACGATGCCATTTTTGGAGTATCAGGAAATCCAGATTTAAAACGTACTTCAATTACAAACTTCGATGCTAGATATGAGTTTTATCCTTCTCCTGGTGAAGCTATTTCTTTCGGTGCATTTTATAAAAACTTCAAAGATCCAATTGAGTTTGTAATGAATCCAGCAAGTAATGCTGATAGACAAAACTTTGAGTACAGAAATGCAAGTAAAGCATCTACATTCGGTGTTGAAGTAGAGGTTAGAAAAAAATTGAGCGATAAGTTTACTGCATTTAGTAACCTAACTTTATTATCATCAAAAGTTACATTTAACAACTTGAGTGCAGGTGGTGTACAAGAACAAGCTTCAAGACCATTACAAGGTCAAGCACCTTATTTATTCAATGCAGGATTACAGTATACAAATCCTAAATCAGACATCAATGCTTCATTATTATTCAATAAAGTAGGTCCTAAATTATATGCTGTTGGTAGTCCGCCTCCAGGTGCAGGTTTCTATGACATCTATGAGAAGTCAAGAGATTTAATAGACTTGCAGTTTTCAAAAAAATTATTGAAGAAAAAAGGAGAAATAAAACTTACAATCTCTGATTTGTTAAACCAACATGTTGCTCAGTTCGATAATTTGACAACTAGAGAATCATTTAAAGAAGCTGATGGTGATCGTTATACCAATCGTTTCAGACCAGGTACTACAATTACTGTTGCATTTACTTACGACATATTTTAAAACAAAAAATCAAATCTGTAAAATACAAAACAACAAAAATGAAAAAGCTCATTTTCTTATCTGTGATTATTGCTGCTTTAGCTACATCATGTATTAAAGTAGAATTTAACGAAGATTATAGTTCAACTACAGGAACAGTAGATTCTACTAGTACTATTATTTCAGGAAAAATTACCAACACTGTTACCTATAAAAAAGGTAAGTATACATTGAAAGGTTATGTTTACGTTACCAACAACGCTCAGTTAATTTTTGAACCTGGTTGTGTTGTAGTAAGTGATATTTCTGAAAAAGGTGCAATTATAGTAGAAAGAGGTTCTAAACTAATTGCTGAAGGTACTTCTACTCAACCAATTGTATTTACTTCTGGTAAAGCTCCTGGACAAAGAGTACCTGGAGATTGGGGTGGAATTATCCTTTTAGGAAAAGCTCCAACAAATAGACCAACTTCTCCTGAACCAATTGTTGAAGGTGGTGTAAATCGTAGTTATGGTGGTAATGATCCTGCTGATAATTCTGGTGTTTTACGTTTTGTTCGTATTGAATTTGCTGGTATTGCAGCAGAACCAGGTAGTGAAATTAATGGACTTACTTTAGCTGGCGTGGGTAACGGTACTTTTATTGAGAATGTACAAGTTTCCTTTGGAAACGATGATGCATATGAATTTTTTGGTGGAACTGTAAATACTAAAAGACTAATTGCATTTGCAACGATGGATGACGATTTTGACTATGACTTTGGATATGTTGGTTTAAATCAGTATGGTATTGCTTTACGTGATAAGCCATGTGATACAGACCAAGCAAATGGTGTTGAGTGTGATAATGATGGTAGCGGCACAACAGCTGCTCCTTTTACAAGACCTGTAATGGTTAACTATACTTTACTAGGACCATACGATACTACAGGAGCAAATGCATTGCATGGCTTTGGGAACAGATGGAGAAGAAACACACGTTTTGTATTCAGAAACTCAATCTTAGGTGGTCATAGATTAGCAGGTTTTTCAATCGAAAGTGGTGGTTCTTTAGATGCATATATTGCTAATGAATCTGAGTTTAAAAATAACCTAGTACATGCTTATAGAGATTTAACAAAAACAAGTGACGCTGCTAAAATGACAGCTGCATCAATGCAAACAAAGGCTGAAGCTGATGCATGTATCTTCTACACTGATAGATCTTTATTAGGATTACCAAATGCCTTTAAATTAGATAATCCTAGCTTCTTACCAGGTTCAGGTTCTCCTGCTTTAACAGGTGCAAACTATACAGGTTTAAGCTCTTTCTTTACTACAGGAACATTTAGAGGTGCAATGGGTACTTCTGATTGGACAGCTGGTTGGGCAAGCTGGACTCCAAAAACGAATGTGTATTAATTTTTAGAATGATATTTTTATAAAACCCGTTTGTATTTTTACAAACGGGTTTTTGTTTCAATCAACTTTAATGGTATGGTAAAATTTTTTTCTATTGTTACTTTATTATTTTCTATAATTGCTTGTAAGGAACAAACAAAAAAGCAAGCATCAACAACTGAGATTACTCAAACAAATACAGTACAAACAGCTTTAGATATTGAACCGAGTTTACAACAAACCGATTCTTTAGAAATATTGTATTACAATAATCCAGATGGAGATCCTGAACGATATACACGTTTCTTTACATACACTGCTACGAATGATTCTACGGCTATTAAAACCTTAATTGAAAATATACAACAACCCATTACTGCAACGGCTTTAAAAAGTTGTAGATCTGAAGGAAAAATTTATTGCAGAAATAAATCTGAGATTTTAAATACACTTTATTTCAGTACAAGAGGCGATAGCTGCAGTTATCTTTATTTTATTAAAACAGGTAGCATGTATTATGTAGACATAAATAATAAAACAAAACAAATACTGTTGTCATTTAAAAAAATGGCTAAAAAACCAATTAGTCAATAAGCACATTTAATTCACAGCTTTATCTGCACAGCAACTGCTAGCAAATGCATCTGGCTTGGCTTTAAAAGCAAAGCCCATGCCTAAAATATAGCCCATTGCTTCTTTTAAAGAATCGTTGCTTTTAAACATAGGATTGGTATTAATGTCTGCATGAACTTCCATTTCTACTTTATATTCAATAAACAAATCGCATAATTCATACGCAATTTCTATGCTTTTAGCAACTTCAGTAAGCATACGTTCTTTTAAATGAAATTTCTGTTTCGTCTTTTCATTGTGTATGTACATAAATCCACCTGCATGTTCTCTTAGGAAAACAATTACAGTAGCAAACTCTGTTTCGCTTCCTTTCACTTGACTATCTGTGCCAATACAAACTTTTAGTTTAACACCTTTTTCTGTTTCTTTTTGAATGGCTTCTGCAACGGCTTGTTTAATAGGTAGTATAATCTGTTCGCCGTTAAATTTTCTCCAACGCATAAGATTAATGTTTCCTGTAATTTACCTACTATTTTTAAATACGGAATCATTTGTGTATGAAGTTATTATTAACAGCATGTGCGTAAGCTAACAAACTTAGAAAATCAATATTTTACTTCGTAAAAAGTTTTTCAGACATTTTAGCATCATGGCCATAAATATCATCTCTAAAATGTAGTAATCCCTTTTCATCAACCCAAGCTGTAAAATATTTTATAGTTACAGGTACTTTTGGTTTTGCTGTTAACCATTTTTCTTTTCCCAAATGCATTAATTTATTGATAGAATCTTGGGTAAATAAGGTATCTTTTCTTAATAAAAACCGAGCTAGTTTAGCAGGTTCTCCCAATCGTATACATCCATGACTAAATGAGCGTTTTCTTGCACTAAATGCATCTTTATTGGGTGTATCGTGTAAATAAATATTATAGCTATTGGGGAATAAAAACTTTACGCCTCCTAAGGCATTTTCTGGTCCTGGTTTTTGACGAATAACTGGTATTTTGCCCACATACTTTACAATCTCCATATTGTTTTTCACCAAATAGTTTGGATCTTTTTTCAGAGCTGGCAACACTTCTTTTTTAGTAATATCTTCGGTAATATTCCAATATGGACTAAATACAATGTATTGTAAAGCTCCATTAAAAATAACGGTGCTATTCGCTGCTGTACCAACCACCACATTCATGCTAAAACTATATTTACCCGAATCGTAAACATGTAGTTTATATTCAGGAATATTTACAATTAGTTTATCTGTAGTGCCTGTATCTGGCAAAATCCATCTACTTCTTTCCATGTTTACCAACAGTTTTCTAATTAAACTATCAAGTGGTTTGTTTAGTTCTTTTACTGTTGCGTTGCCAATGGTTCCGCTATTTGGCAAACCCATTCTTTTTTGAAACTGTTTCACTGCTTTTAGCATGGTTGAATCAAAAACAATAGTTGAATCTTCATTCGATAAATCACCCAATAAAAACAATCTTTTTTTGATGGTACTAATCACTTTCGTAGAATCGCCTTTTTGTAAGTTTTTTTGTATTACAATGGTTTTCCAATCTGTATTTTTCAGTAGTTGATTGTATTTTATTAAGTATTTTTCTAGTAATCTATATTGAGAATTGAGGGGCTCGTAAGTAGAGGGTTGATTGTTTTTTGTTTGTAAAATAGAATCTAATGTTGCAGCAATATTTATTTTTTTTCTTGGAATAAACCAACCCAATTCTGCTGCATTAATATCGCTTCCTTGATAAACTTTTGATGCATATTTAAAAAATTGTCCTGTTAACAATAATTCAAGTGTTAATGCATCTTGTTCTTTTATTAAAGCAGGAGAGGTGGTATTAGAAACAGTTGTAAATAACTGTTGAAGCTGTTTGTTGAATAAACTACTGTCAGTATATGTAGTGATGTAGTTGTTTTGAAGATTGTAAAAGTTATGAGCAGGCTCTACCAAACCATTAGTGTCGAACCAAGCAAATTCAAAATTTCGATGTTTGTAAAAATCGAAAAATTGCTGGCTAAAGTTTTGAAAATTACTATCTGTGTTTATAAATGTTGCTAAGTTGCTACTGTCAAAAAATAAGTTGTTAAATGAAGTTTGTAGGTTGATAGATGTATCTTGAATAATGGGCTGTTTATTTTTTTTTCCAAAGTTTTTACAACCATAATTGGCTAGAATAATCAATATACAAATTGTAATTGTTTGTTTCATAAAATACAATGTAGGCTATAAATTTACCAATAAAGTTGTAGCAACTATACCTGCTGTTTCTGTTCTTAATCTTGTGTTTCCTAAACTTGTGGGCAGATAATTATTTTCGATAGCTAACGTAATTTCTTGTTCCGTAAAATCGCCTTCAGGTCCAATCATTATTTCAATATCATTATTTACAGTTACATCTTTTATAGCTTTTTTCTCCGCATCTTCACAATGTGCAATTAATTTTAGAGCCGATGTAGACTGTTGAATATGTTGTTCAATTTTAGTTGGATTTGTTAAATTCGGTAGCCAAACTTGTTGGCTCTGAAGCATGGCTGCAATTACTATTTGTTGCATTCTTTCTTGCCTAAAATGTTGCTTTTCTGTTCGTTTACAAATGAGTGGAACAACGGTTGAAATGCCTAATTCAGTTGCTTTTTCTAAAAACCATTCAAACCTACTTGCGTTTTTTAATAAAGAAATTGCAACCGTAATTTTTTTAGAATTTGGCTCCGTATAATTATGTTCTTGAATAAGAACGCTGCAATGTTTCTTATCGGCTTTATCAATAGTTGCTTTGTACAAATTTCCTTTTCCATCTGTTAAATGCAGTAACTCTCCACTTTTCATTCTTAATACTTGAATACAATGCTTACTTGTTTCTTCACTAACAATAAAATGAGTAGAATTACTAACTGTAGATTCAAAAAAATAGGGTATTGACATAAAATCTTTGCTAGAAAAATTGATATGAAAGTAAAATAAAAAACCGATTGTTGTCAATCGGCTTTTACTATTTAAAAAGGTGCTTCTCCATCTATACCATCATCAAAATTGCCAGTATTCATTTTACTGCTTTGAACAAAAAATCGTCCACCATCATTTCCACTATTGCCACTAACAGGTGTTCCACCACTTGGGCCTAATGGTTTAAAATTACCACCTGTAATGCCACCACTTCCAAATCCTGGATTATCATCTATTTCTTCAAAACGTTGTATGTGTAAAAGGGCTTGTAAACGTACATTATCTAATGATCCATTTCTGTGTTTTGCAATTCTAATATGTGTTTCTCCCTTAGTGCTTTCTCCTTGTTCGTTGTTATTTATTTCATAATATTCTGGTCTGTAAATAAACATTACCATATCGGCATCTTGCTCAATGGCTCCTGATTCTCTCAAATCACTCAATTGTGGCATTTTGCTTTCTTTACGTGTTTCAACAGCACGGCTTAACTGGCTTAATGCAATGATAGGAATGCTTAGTTCTTTTGCCAAAGCCTTTAAGTTTCTAGAGATATTACTAATTTCTTGTTCACGGTTGCTACCTTTTTCATTACTTCCGCTCATCAATTGCAAGTAGTCGATAATGATGATGCCAACATTGTGTTTGTTTACCAATCTTCTTGCTTTTGCTCTAAATTCAAAAATGTTTAAAGCGGCTGTATCATCAATATAAATAGGAGCATTTTCTAGTCTTTTAATACCACGGCTATGTAGTTGTTGGTATTCGTAGTCTTCCATTTTACCCCTACTAATTTTTTCTAATGGAATTTCACTTTCTGCACTTAAAATACGTTGTACCAATTGTGCAGCACTCATTTCTAAACTAAAAAAGCCTACAGCAGTTGGTTTTGTTGGGTTTAAAGCTGCATTTCTAGCTAAGTTTAGTGCAAATGCAGTTTTACCTACTGATGGTCTTGCGGCAAGAATAATTAAGTCGGTTGCTTGCCATCCATATGTAATTCTATCCAAAGTTTTAAATCCACTAGGTACACCAGATAAATCGTCGGTTTTTGTTCTTAATTCATCAATTCTAATCACAGCTTGTGCTAAAGCTGTTCCCATTTCTTTATAATCTTGCTTTAAAAAGTTTTTAGTAACGTCAAATATTTTACCTTCTGTTTGGTTTAAAAGTTCAAATACGTCGGTACTGTCTTCATAAGCATCACCAATTATTTCACCACTAATTCTAATTAGTTCTCTTTGAATAAATTTTTGAAGTACAATTCTAGCATGTGCATCAATATTGGCTGTACTAACAACGGCATTGGTAAGTTTGGTTACAAAATAAGGACCACCAACGGCCTCAAGTAATTCTTTAAAACGCAATTCTTCTACAACCGTTAAAATATCTATTGGTTGGCTTTTTTGTTGTAGGCTCATCATACATCTAAAAATGTGCTCATGAGCTTCTACATAAAAACATTCAGGCTTTAAAATTTCACTAACGGTATCAAAAGCACTTTTTTCAAGCATAATAGCTCCTAACACAGCTTCTTCCAAATCTCTTGCTTGTGGTGGCACTTTACCAAAAGCAAGGCTTCCAATATCTATATTACTTTTTCTACGTTTACGATCTTTATTTAATGCGGTTAAATCCATTTTTTGCTTGCTCCCTTCTGTTTTTTGTAATTATCTATTGTCGAACAATTGTTACCAAATTGTTACCGGATGGCGAATATGCAGTAACATTTTGGCAACTAAAAATTTTTCTAAGTCATTTTTAATACACAGCCCATTCACCGTATTTACACAAGTTAAACAAGTATATTCACATAAAAACATGTGGTTATGCACATAAAATAAAAGTTGTACGCTTTTTACACAGAGTACTTCACATAAATCTGTGTACAAAGATTTTTGAAAAAAATTTGTTTTCGAACAAACATTGATGTAATTGTTTGGAGGAAATAAATAGGTAAAAACACCTAATTTTTGAAAAAATATAGTGTTAAGCCATTTTAGGTTTTTCACTTCTCAATTGTTTAAAAATCTTTATTTGTACAGCATTTCAATCAATTTTAAACACTAAATGGCATCACTTACCAAAAGCCAAATTCAAACTAATATATTTGCAATCCATTAATTGAAAGCAATGACTATTAGTTATAATTGGCTGGTTGAATATTTACCTGCTACTCAAGCTGGATTAACTGAAACAATTGATCCTGAAAAATTATCAAAGATTTTAACCGCTATTGGTTTAGAAGTAGAGAGTTTAGAGCGTTATGAAAGTATTAAAGGTGGCTTACAAGGTTTGGTAATTGGTAAGGTTTTAACTTGTGAGCAACACCCAAATGCCGATAAATTAAAAATTACAACCGTAGATATTGGTAAAGAAGCTGCTCTACAAATTGTATGTGGTGCTGCTAACGTAGCTGTTGGTCAACATGTAGTTGTAGCAACCGTAGGAACTACAATTTATCCAACTGTAGGTGAACCTATCACTATGAAAGTTGCTAAAATTAGAGGCGTAGAAAGTTATGGGATGATTTGTGCCGAAGACGAAATTGGAATCGGTATCAATCATGATGGTATTTTGGTATTAGATGAAACGGTTGCTATTGGAACTGAAGCAGCAGATTTTTTTAAACCTTATACCGATTTTATTTATGAAATTGGATTAACGCCAAATAGAATGGATGCAATGAGCCATTTAGGTGTTGCAAAAGATGTTTGTGCTTATTTAACCCATCATTACAATAAAGATGCAAAAGTAAAACAGCCATTTAACAACAGTTTTAAAGTAGATAATCAACAATTACATATTAACGTAACAGTAGAAAACAAAGACGCTTGTTTAAGATATAGTGGTGTGTCTATTAGTGGTGTAACGGTTCAAGAATCGCCAAAATGGTTAAAAGATAAATTGATTGCCATTGGTCAACGACCGATTAACAATATTGTAGATATTACCAATTTTATTTTACACGAAACAGGCCAACCGCTACATGCATTTGATGCTGATGCCATTACCAATCAACACGTAATTGTTAAAAATGTAGCAGCAGGAACATCTTTTGTTACACTTGATGAAAAAGAAAGAAAATTGCTTGCTTCTGATTTATTGATTTGCAATGGAAATGCTGAACCCATGTGTATTGCAGGCGTATTTGGTGGAGCTACAAGTGGCGTAAAACAAACCACAAAAAACATTTTTTTAGAAAGTGCTTGTTTTGAAGCTACAAGCATTCGAAAAACATCTTTAGCACATGGATTAAGAACAGATGCTGCTACAAGATTTGAAAAAGGGGTAGATATTTCTAACACTGTTCAAGTACTAAAAAGGGCGGCTTTATTAATTAAAGAAATAGCAGGTGGAGAAATTAGCAGCGATATTATAGATGTATATCCTACCGTAAAAGAAAAAACAGAGGTTAGTGTAAAGTATCATTACATCAAAAAACTTAGTGGTAAAAACTATCATCCTGATGCTGTGAAAAAAATATTGACAGCACTTGGTTTTGAGGTATTAAAAGAAGGTATTGATGATTTAAAAGTTGCCGTACCATTTAACAAACCTGACATTAGTTTGCCTGCAGATTTGGTAGAAGAAATTGTACGTATTGATGGGTTAGATAATATTGCTATTCCTACTTCTATTACAATTAGTCCAGCAATAGATACATTGGGTATTAAAGATGTATTGAAAGATAAAATAGCCAACTATTTAGTAGGTTTAGGTTTCAATGAAATTTTTACAAATTCTATTACCAATAGCAATTATTTTGATGAAGCAACTTTACAAAACACCGTAAAAATGGTGAATAATTTAAGTGTAGAATTAGATGTGCTTCGTCCTTCTATTTTAGAAACAGGATTAGAATGTATAGCATATAATAGCAATAGAAAAAATACCAATTTGCAACTGTTTGAATTTGGGAAAACCTATCATACAACAGCCGTTGGAAATTATGCTGAAGAAGAACATTTAGCCCTATACATTACAGGAAATCACCAAGAAGATCATTGGAAAGAGAAAGCAAAACCTTTCGACTTTTATAGAGCAAAAGGATTGGCTGATGCAATTGTAAAGCTAGCCGGATTAACGTCGGTTCAAATGCAATTATTAGAAAATGATGAGCTGCAAATAACAAGTAATCAAACCATTGTAGCAACAGTAACACAAGTGCAATCCAATAAGCTAAAGGCATTTGATATTAAACAACCTGTTTACTTTATTGATGTTGCATATAACAAGCTTACTGAGCTTGTTACTGCACAAAAAATCACCTATAAAGAAGTATCTAAATTTCCTGCTGTACAAAGAGATTTGGCTTTAATTGTAAATAAGCAAATTACGTTCGATGCTATTGAAAAAGCAGTACAGCAACTGAAACTGAAGAAACTACAATCTATACGTTTGTTTGATGTTTTTGAAAGTGAAAAACTAGGAGCAGATAAAAAATCGATGGCAATTAATTTTACTTTTTTAGATGAAGAAAAAACATTGGTAGATAAAGAGGTAGATGCAATGATGCAACAGCTAATTGTTGCTTTTGAAAAAAATGTTGGTGCTGAAATTAGACGATGATTCAAGTAAATAGAATAGCACAAACAAAACAATTTAGCAAGCTTAATCGTTTAATTTTTAGTTGAATGAGCGACATTAATAATCAATTAGTACAGTTACAACAAAAGCTACAATTGCTGATTAAAAATTACCAGCAGTTGCAGAGAGAGCATGTTCAACTAAAAAAAGAACTAGAAAAAACAAACACACAACTACAAGAAAAAAACGAGCATTTACAAGCTATACAACAACAAATAGATGTTTTAAAATTAGGTAAAGCTGCATTTAACGAAGAAGAAAAGCTTGTTTTAGAAAAGCGAATCAACATTTATTTAAAAGAAATAGATAAATGTTTGAGTTTATTAAACGATTAGTGTTTTTGTTGTGTACTAAATTTTTATGTAATGGAATTAATACCAGTAAATATTGTTATAGCCGATAGAACGTATCGATTAAAGCTTAAAGCAGAAGATGAAGAAGTGGTACGAAAAACCGTAAAACTCATTAACGAAAAAATTGTTGAATTCAAAACCGCTTTTGCTGGTAAAGACATTCAAGATTATATAAGCATGGTACTTATTTGGTTGGCAACAGAACAAACCAAATACGAATCAAATATGGTACAAATGAAAGATGCTGCTGAAAGAATTGCTTTAATTGAAGGACAAATTGATCGAGTTTTAACCTCTGAAATAGGTTCTTAAAATTCTTTAACAAAAGATATTCTACATAAATTATACGCTACTTTTACTTTTGAATTCGTTTTTTAAAATTATAAAAAATTAAGTATATGCCAGGTTTTGAACTTTTTGGTGCGGAAGAAAGAAAGCATATTAACGATGTGATGGAAACGGGTATTCTTATGCGTTATGGATTTGATGGTCCACGTAAAGGAATATGGAAAGCCAATGAATTAGAACAAAAAATTACAGAAGTTTTTGGTTGCAAATATGCACAGCTAACAAGTAGTGGCACTGCTGCTCTTACAACAGCAATGAGTGCTTTAAATATTGGTGTAGGCGACGAAGTAATCATGCCAAGTTTTACGTTTGTTGCAAGTTTCGAAGCTGTATTAAGTGTAGGTGCAATACCGGTTTTAGTAGATGTAGATGAAACTTTAACCTTAAATCCTGAAGCTGTTAAAGCTGCCATTACACCTGCTACAAAATGTGTAATGCCTGTGCACATGTGTGGAAGCATGGCCGATATGGATGCGTTGGTTGAAATTTGTAAAGAACACAACCTCATTTTATTAGAAGACGCTTGTCAAAGTATTGGTGGAAGTTATAAAGGAAAAATGTTAGGTACTATTGGACATGCAGGTACTTTTAGCTTCGATTTTGTAAAAACAATTACTTGTGGTGAAGGTGGTGTAGTAATGACAAACGATAAAGATGTGTACGAAAAATGCGATGGCTATACCGATCATGGTCACGATCATAAAGGTGTAGATAGAGGTGCAGATTTACATCCGTTTATAGGGTATAATTTTAGAATTAGTGAATTGCATGCTGCTATTGGTTTAGCACAGATAGAAAAGTTGCAAAATATTTTAGCTATTCAGAAAAAGAACAATCAACTTTTAAGAGCTTATCTTGAACAAATTCCAGCCATCACTTTTAGAGTTGTACCAGATGAAGCCGGCGATAATTTTGCTTTTTTAAGTTGGTTTTTGCCTACTGAAAGTTTAACCAAAGCAGCTGTTGCAGAAATGAAAGCTCAAGGTATTCTTGCAGGTAGTTTTTATTGGTACGATAACAATTGGCATTACATTCGTAAATGGCAACATTTGCACAATGCTACTACACTCAACAATATTAGTGAGGCACAAAAAAATGCGTTAACCCAATTAAAACACCAAGATTTTAGTGTTAGCGATGCGGTGATGAGTCGTTGTATTTCTACGGCAATAAGTTTAAGTTGGACAGAAGAACAAATTCATGAAAAGGGGAAAAAAATGGTTGAGGCTATTCAAAAAGTGCTTTTAAACGTTACTGTTACCGCTTAAACTTGTTTTTGATAAATAAAAATATTTAACAAATTTTTTTTCATATAATAAAAAAGAGACAAATTTAATTTTTTTGATTGTCTCTTTTTTTATATTTGTGGATGCCTGTTTTTAAACTCACTGCAAAAAAGAGCCTTCGTTACAAGATAAATAGGGTCTTGTTATTTATTTATCCAATATGTATTACTGCTGGATTAATATATCATTTCTATTATAATTCAGCTTTTTTATGGATTACGGTTATATTACCTGCCATTTTTTTGTTTCTTCTAATTCTAGGAAATAAAATCAAGCCTAAACATCCTTTTATCCAATTGAATGAAGAAAAAATGACTTGGTTACTACAAAATAATGGTACTGTAGAAACTATTTTTTGGAAAGATATTGCATGGATAAAAAGAGAAGAAGGTGGTTTTATTTTTTACACACAAAGTAGTTTTAACAAACATTTGTTGCTTCATGCTACCATATCTGATGTAGACAAAACATCTATAATAGACTTTATTGTAACTACTGCTCAAAAAACCAATACTAAGTTGGTGTATAAAAATACCATTACGGCTTAATGGCGTTTTTTTCCTTCTAATTTGTCAACTTGTTCTACGCTGCCCAAGCGTATTCGTAAGGGCAATTTTATTGCTTTTTCAAGTTGTAATTCTTTTTTACACATCAAGCCTAATTGGCTGCTGTAATAATTAGCAGCGATGGTTTTCAATGGCAACTGTTTTAAACTATCAATCGATGTTGGTTTATAGGTAAGTTGTGCTTTTGTTTGTGCCGTTAATAGTAAGCTTATAATAAATAAAACACCCAATATCCTTTTTTTTGAATGGATATTTTTACTGGTAATGATTGAAGAAACAGTAGGCACTTTTATAATGGTGATGTGAAAAAAATGTTACAATTATTAAAAACCACATCAAAAAACATGCTAGATTTTTAAACTTTCTAACTTACTGATGTAGCTTGCTATTAATGTATGTAAATTTGCAATGCTTTAACATAGCTGCATGGCATTACCGAACGTACAAGAGTGCGACGCAACAAAAGTTGCACAGAATTACCACAGCTGGTTACATTATTTTTTAATTTTTTAGTAACGCATACATATGGCATTAGGACAATCACTACAACAAAAATTGTTGCAAAAATTATCGCCTCAGCAAATTCAATTGATGAAGTTGTTGCAAGTGCCAACGGCAAATTTAGAAGAGCGTATTAAGGAAGAATTAGAAGAAAACCCTGCTTTAGAAATAGGTGAAGATGAAGATACCAAAGAAGCTGCTGATGAAATAAAAGACGAGTTTGAAACGATTGAAGCGGAAGATTTTGATAAAGATGGAAGTGAAGATGAATACGAAGATTTAGATGTAAGCGAATACATTGTGGATGATGATGGTGAAATTGCCGACTATAAAATGAAGGATGATAATTATCCTGAAATGGATGATAAGCAAACCATTCCTATGAAGCTAGAGACTAGTTTTTTTGATTTGGTTTTGAATCAGTTGGGTATGCTTGAATTGGATGAACGCCAATTTAAAATTGCCGAACAAATTGTGGGTAGTTTAGATGATGATGGTTATTTACGAAGAGAATTAATTTCTATTGCCGATGATTTGGCTTTTAGACAAAATATTATTGTTGAAGAAAAAGAAATTGAGCAATTGATTTTGCGTATTCAACAATTCGATCCGCCAGGTGTGGCAGCAAGAGATTTAAGAGAATGCTTGCTTTTGCAATTACAAAGAAAACTAGATGATGGTATTGATGTTGCTACTGCTATTCAAGTGATGACTAAATATTACGATGAGTTTATTAAAAAGCATTATGAGAAAATTCAAAGAGGATTAAACTTATCAGATGATGATTTGAAAGAAGTAATTCACCAAATTATTAAACTAAATCCAAAGCCTGGTGGCAATATTGGTGAAATAAATAAAGCTGAAAGCTATATTGTTCCTGACTTTTATATTCTGAATAATAACGGAAAATTAGAGTTAACTCTAAACTCTAGAAATGCTCCTGATTTACGCATTAGTGAAGGTTATAGAGATATGATGAAAGCTTACGAACATGGAAGTAAAACAGATAAGCGACAAAAAGAAGCGGTAACATTTATTAAGCAAAAAATTGATAGTGCTAAATGGTTTATAGAAATGATTCAACAAAGGCAAAATACCTTGTTATCTACCATGGGGGCAATTATGAAACATCAAGAAGAGTTTTTTTCTACAGGTGATGTTACCAACATGAAGCCCATGATTTTAAAAGACGTTGCCGAAAAAACAGGGTTAGATATTAGTACCGTTAGCCGTGTTGCCAATAGTAAATTTGTACAAACTGAATTTGGAACGTATCGGTTAAAATATTTCTTTAGTGAGAGTTTAAGTACCGATAGTGGTGAAGAAGTAAGTACTAGAGAAGTAAAAGAAATATTGAGCAATTTAATAGCTGCAGAAGATAAACACAAACCTTTAAGCGACGAATTTTTAACCGATATGTTGAACGAAAAAGGATATAATATTGCAAGAAGAACTGTGGCAAAATATAGAGAACAATTAAACATTCCTGTAGCAAGATTGAGAAAAGAATTGTAAACAAACACACAAATGCAACAACCAGAATTTTTTATACCTGCAGCAACGCAACAGCCACCATCTTATAGCTTTTGGATAACACTTCCTGCTAAAATAATCTCTTACATTTTTCATCCACTGTTTATACCTACATACGTATTTATGTTTATGGTGTATCAGTTTCCTTATGAGTTTGCTGGCATTACTGAATGGCAATTAAAAATGAGAATGTTTAGTGTGTTTTGGATCACTGCTTTTTTTCCTGCATTTGCTGTGTTTTTATTATGGCGTTTAAAATTTAGCAATAGCATTTTTTTGCGTACTCAAAAAGAACGCATTATTCCCTATTTTATATCCATGTTTTTTTATTGGTGGATGTATTATTTAAGTAGAAACTTCACCGATCAACCACAAGCTTTAAAGTTTTTTTATTTTGGAATTTTTGTTACTACTGCTTTAGGTGTAATAGCCAATAATTTTATAAAAATTAGTTTACATGGCATTGCAATGGGTGGAGCTTTTGCAGCCATTATACTTACTTCATTTTTTTATCAAACACCACTAGGCATTGCAATTGCCGCTGTAACACTTCTTACGGGTTTGGTTTGTACAAGTAGGTTATTGGTAAGTAATCATACTTATTTTGAAGTGTATAGTGGTTTTTTTCTAGGAGTTATTTGTCAGTTAATCGGTTATTGGTTCGTATAAATCGGTGCTATTTAGTAATAAACAGAGGCACTCCATAATAATTTCTTTTCTTTGCACCGCAAAAATTACAGCTTATCTAGCTTTTGTATAGCTATATTTTACATCTGCTTTTAGCTTAAAAGATTTATTCATTATTTATTTAAGTGTATGTGGTATCGTTTGGGTTTGTTTATTTTAAAATATCGATTAGCATTATTAATTGGATTACTTGTTATAAATATTATTGCGGCTTTATTGGCAACACAAGTAAAAATTGGCTACGATTTTACAAGAGCAATTCCTACTGATAACCCCAAATATCAAGAATTTCAGAATTTTAAAAAGCAGTTTGGTGATGATGGTGGAACGGTTGTAGTAGGAATAGAAAGTTCTACATTTTTTACAAAAGAGGTTTTTAATGCAGTAGCTCAACTGCACCAACAACTTAAAAATGTACCCGATGTTACAGATGTTTTAAGTGTACCACAAGCTTTAAATTTATTAAACGATACGGCTTTAAAACGCTTTAAGCCAACACCTATATTTCATGCACCTTACAGTGAACAACAAAGTTTAGATAGCGATAAATTGGTGTTTGAAAATTTACCTTTTTACAGAAGTTTATTATACAATCCTGCAACAAATAGTTATCTATTAGGTATTGGTGTAAATAAAGATACCATTAATAGTAAAAGCCGTACAAGGCTTATACAGTCTATCTTGCAGCCTATACAAGCATTTGAAAAACAAACAGGTATTACAACGCATATAAGTGGCTTGCCTTATTTAAGAACCATAATTGGCGATAAAATTAAGGTAGAAATGAATTATCTTTTATTGGGTTCATTTTTACTTTCTGCCATAACATTATTGCTGTTTTTTAGAAGTGTAAGTGCTACTATAATGAGTTTATTAGTGGTAGGTATGGGTGTTGTTTGTAGTTTGGCTACAATGGTGTTGTTTGGGTATAATATTACCTTGTTAATGGCATTAATTCCACCATTAATTGTAGTAATTGGTGTGCCTAATTGTATTTATTTTTTAAATAAATATCATGCTGCTTATAAGCTTACCAATAGTAAAGAAGAAGCTTTAAAAACCATGATTGGTAAAATGGGGGTTGTAACACTTTTTTGCAATATTGCAGCTGCTATTGGTTTTGCTGTATTTGCATTTACAAGAAGTGCTTTATTAAAAGAGTTTGGTGTTGTTAGTGGTATAAATATTATGCTACTATTTGTAATTTCTCTTATTTTCATTCCAACAGTTTTAAGTTATTTACCTGCTCCAAAACCAAGACATATTCAATATTTAGACAATAAATTTTTAGAAAAAGTATTGATAAAAATAGAACGTTGGGCTTTTCTTCATGCTAAGTGGGTTTATATAGTTACGATAGCTGTAACCGCATTTGCAATTGTAGGTTTGTTTAAGCTAAAAAGTGAGGGTTTTATAGTAGATGATTTGCCGAAAAAAGATAAAATCTACACCGACTTAAAGTGGTTTGAACAAAATTTTGAAGGTGTAATGCCTTTAGAAATTACCATTGATACAAAAAAGAAAAAAGGCTTAATTAGAAATACAAGACCGATTAATAAGATAGATGAATTTGCCGAATACATTAATGCAAAATCTGAAACAGGTAGACCACTAAGTTTTGTTGAAGGATTAAAATTTGCTAAGCAAGCTTATTTTGATGGTGATAGTATGAGTTATAATACACCAGCTGATGTAGACATGGCTTTTTTAGGAACGTATATTAGTGCTAAAGGTGATAGTGCTCAAAAAAACAATGCTGCTTTACGCTTAATGAATAAGTTTATTGATAGTAATCAACGTATTGCAAGAATTAGTGTAAATATGAAAGATATTGGTAGCCAACAACTACCCATTTTACTAAACGATTTTGAACAAAAAAGTAAAGAAATTTTTGACACAGCTGCTTACAATGTTCAATTTACAGGCAGTAGCGTTACTTTTTTAGAAGGATCTAGATTTATTATTAAAGGGTTACAAGAAAGCATTTTTTGGGCCTTTTTGTTAATAGCATTGTGTATGCTATATCTGTTTCGTTCATTTCGAATATTGGTTTGTTCATTAATTCCAAATGTTATTCCGTTGGTAATTACAGCAGGTATTATGGGTTGGGTTGGTATTACTTTAAAACCGTCTACAGTATTGGTGTTTAGTGTAGCATTAGGTATTGCTATTGATGTTACTATTCGTTTCTTAATTAATTACAAACAAGAATTACCACATTATAATTATTCTGTTCAACATACATTGGTGCAAACAATTAAGCAAACTGGCATTAGTATTATTTACACATCATTGGTATTAATTGCAGGGTTTATTATTTTCTGTTTTAGCAGTTTTGGTGGCACTATTGCTTTAGGATGGCTTACTTCACTAACTTTAGTTGTAGGCACATTAACCAATTTGGTATTACTTCCTGTATTAATTATTGGTATGTCTGCTAAAGGCAAGAAAAAACCGAATGAATAAGATACATTTTTAAGCGGTATAAATACTTTAAGTTTGTTGATAAACTTATGGTTATGTTTTTTTCAGCTGCTAGCAAGATGAATCGAATATTTTTTGTAGGATGCAGTTGCCTATTATTTGTGGCATGTTCTACACAAAAGAAAGTTTCTAATCTTGCTAATAAAACAGTTTTTGCAGAGAAAGCTTTACAACAAGCACATATTGGTATTAGTGTTTACAATGCAACTACACAAAAGCAAGTATATACCCATCAATCTAATAAATACTTTGTACCTGCAAGCAATACAAAAATATTTACTTGTTACGCTGCATTAAAGCATTTAGGTGATAGTATTATTGGTTTACAAGTTCAAGAATTTAAAGATGAATTGGTAATTACACCAACAGCAGATCCTACATTGTTACATACAGATTTTACCAATCACCCTGTTATTTCATTTTTAAAAAATGCCAATAAACCAATTGTTTTAAATGTAAATAATTGGCGTGCAAAACATTGGGGAAATGGTTGGGCTTGGAACGATTTTGATGCAGATTATATGGCAGAAAGAAGTGCCTTACCCTTGTATGGTAATGTTGTAAGTATAAGCGGAAAGAAAGATAGTATAGAAATTTTTCCTGCACTATTTAATAGTGAATCGTTTGTGCAAATGGCAGCTGCAAAAGCAAGTGGTTTTGTAAATAGGGTAGATAGAAGTTTAACTGCTAATATCTTTACTGTATACAATACAGGCAAAGTAAAAAGAGCTGTTGAAGTGCCTTATATAACCTCTGCTGAATTAAGTGCAAAATTGTTGGCTGCTGCAACCAATAAGCCTATTTTATTACAAGCAAATGCAAAACAGCAAAGTGAGTCAGTTAAAAGTTATCAAATAGCTTCACAGCCATTAGATTCGTTACTAAAGCCATTAATGCATAGAAGTGATAATTTTTATGCCGAACAAACTTTGTTAATGGTAAGCAATAAAATACTCCATGTTTTAAACGATGCTCAAGTAATTGATACACTTTTAAAAACCGATTTAAAAGCATTGCCACAAACACCAAGATGGGTAGACGGAAGTGGTTTAAGTAGATACAATTTGTTTACACCAGAAGATTTTGTTTGGGTGCTTTTGAAAATGAAAGAAGAGATAAATTGGCAACGCATTACTACTATTTTTCCAACAGGTAATGATGGAACGCTTAGCAATTATTACAAAAATTTAGAAGGAAAAATATTTGCCAAAACAGGAACGTTAAGCGGTCAAGTTGCTTTAAGCGGCTATTTAATTACTAAAAAACAACGAACCTTGATATTCTCTATTTTGGTAAACAATCACCAAACAAGTGCAGCAACTGTTAGACGTTCTGTAGAAGCGTTTGTGAATGAATTGTATGAGAAGTATTAAAAATACATTATAGTTTGTAGTTGAGCATGCAACTGTTATGCTCAACTACAAACTATAAGTAAAATATTTCACAATAATTGTACTTATCATTAATATAAAATATTTTAGTTCTAATACTTTGAAAACAATACAGAGCTGTTTTTATAGTTTTTTATTGCGATATAGTATTTTCCTATTTTTAATTTTTTAGTGTCTATTCTGATATTATTTTCGCCTTGAATCAGATTTATGTTCAACCTGTCTACAATGGTTCCTAAAATATTGTAAACAATTATCTCCGTTTTTTCTGGTTTATCAGAATAGAAATAGTAGTTCAATTGGTCATTTGTAGGATTTGGAAAAACTTTCGATAAAACAAATTCTTCATTTTTAAACATTATCACATTGCTATATGTGATGTTGCCGTCTTTCTCAATTATCTTCAGTCTATAATTATATGTACTATTATTTATGATTGAGCTGTCAGTAAAGAAATATTGCTTTTCATTCAAATTTGAGACTTTAATAGCTCCAATTTCAGAAAAATTAAAGTAGTTAATGCTTCTCTCTATTACAAATTTATTCACTGATGTATTATCTAAAATTTTCCATTCTAGAACTGATTTATTTGAGATCTTCTTTACTTGAAATGATTGTAACTTAAATGATAGGGAGGTTACAATTGAGATTTTAATACTATCTCTACAACTTGTTACACCATTACTATGGCTTAGATAATAAACTTGAGAATTTGAAGGTGAAACCCTTATGCTATCTGCTAAACTTCCATTTGACCAATTGTAATTGTAATTATTTATTCTTTCATTTATAAAATATTTAAAAGTACCAGTACGATTTGCTTCTGAGGCTATAATAGTCCAATTAGCTGAATCATTTGAGGTTTTTAGTTTAAATGTTTGTTTCCACATATCAAAACCTTGTAGAAATAGCATAATACTGTCAACTAATTCACTTTGATTTAAATCTATTATTACATAATGGGGGTGTGAACTATCTGGACCCAAATCAGCTCTGTTACTCGACCATCTACTATTCAAGTTGTTATCTACCAAATTAGTTGTACTTGACCATGAGGCTGTACTATTTGCGAAAATTGATTTGTTTAACGCAATATTATTTCCATTTTTAAAAACTTTTATCTCGTAAATATTTACTTGACCGTTATCTTCTGAATAAGTTGATTCAAATTTTATATACCTTAATTTTTTCTTGATTTGATTGAGTGTAGTCTTAATTGTAATTGAATCTCCTATTTTAATTAAAGTATCGTTCGTGTGAATTTTTAATGGATTGAAATTGACATATGCACTATCTCTAATAGTGCAACTTGTAATTGGGTTTATGCAACTTACTTTATAGTATCCATCCTCTCTAATAATTGTTCTTTGAGTAGAGTCGTTTGTGTTCCAATTATAGTTAGTATAGCCTATACCTGCATCTAAGACGGTGCTATCATTACAAACTTTAATTGTATCAGCAAGAGGGTTAAAAAAGTCTTGTCTAATAACAGATATAGTAATACTGTCTAAACAACTATTGACTCCATCATCTACTGTTAGAAAATACTTTTTTGTATTTTGAGGTAAAAAAGTCGTAGAGTCTTTTTTGTCTCCAGTCGACCATGTTGAGTTTAAAGTTTGAAAGGTATTTAAGTACAATTTTTGAATCTCTAATATTGAAAGAGGTCTATTATATATTGCTATATCGTCAAGATCTCCTTTAAAATATTCGTCAAAATATGACCATACTTTCCTTACTCCAAAATATGCATTTTTATCATGAAATCCCAAATTTGTTCCCTCTACAGAAACATTTCCAATCGAAATGCCATTAATAAAAACTTCTGATATTCCTTCAGTCATTTTCCATACTACATGCGTCCATTTATTAATCAGTGTAGTATTATTAATTGTGATAACTGAATTCAGAGATTTTCCAGATTTATCCGCTCTAATATTTACTTTATCATCGAAAAATGTTATCAAAAAATCGTTGCCACCAATGTTTTCACTTCCATCACATACTAAAGTAGCTCTAGTTGATTCTAATTGTTTAAACCAGAATGATATTGTAAAATTATTTTTTATTGGTAGTGTATCTTTTAGTTGAACATATGAACTTATGCCATTAAAAGAAAGTGCACTGCTATAATTTCCAAATCTATCTGTGCTAAAAGTAGTTTGGTTTATTGTTCCATGATTTTTTGTGTTACTTATGTCGTTCGCATTGCCACAAAAAGGATAAAATCCTACTAGTCCATTTTGAAGATCAGCTGGTAAGTTTACTATTTCACAAGAGGAAGCAAAGGTTGGTGATATTTCTTTAAAGAGTGTTATTGAAGTTCCTTGGCAAATAGTGGTGTCTTTGTTTTTAATTTTTGATTTAATTATGCTAACAAAACTACTATCTGTGTAAGTATTAAAATTTGCATCCGTTACTACAACTTTTATTTTCATTGATTGTCTCACAACAATTGTTCTCGTCGTTTGTCCATTATTCCACGAATAACTTGAAAAATTAGCACCTGCATCTAGAATGATGCTATCACCACAAATTTTTATTGTATCTTGAAATGGATTAAATGTGTTTGTAACTCTGTTTACTAAACAATTGTTATAGCTTTTATTCTTATTCGGATAAGTAAAGCTTTTTACTTCAGTGCTACAAATTAGAATTATAATTAAGGAACAAGCCCAAAATTTCTTTTTCATTTTTTCATTTTTAGTTATTTAAAATAAAAATTACTGATTAAAAATAAATTGTGGGCTATCGTATCTAGTAAAAAAATAGGTGCTATCCCTTACTAGAATTCTTTTCCGGATTGGCACCTGAGAGAGCCTGAACAGAATTGAAAGCAGCAAAAGGATGCACCCTTAGGGATGCATCGCTTGTACTGTTTCTTTCTGTTCGTTAAAAGTTCTCAGGTTTTATCCGAAAAGAAACGTAGGCAACGCTTTTATTTTAATAAGCTTAATACAAATATATAAAATAAATTAATTTAATTACTGTTAAGTTTATTTATTTCGTAACTATTTTAATTGTTACATCGAAATAGAATTTCTCAATGTTATGAGTACATGAAAGCAAAGAAGGAAAGAAGTATTGGAAGATAAACGAAATAGAAAATCTATGTAAAACTTGGTTAAAGTTTCATAAATGTATATTCATTTATCATGGCGTATTTAAGATATAAATACTTGTTACTTATTTACTTTTTGTTTTTTTGGCGATTCTAAAGTTCTATTTTTTTTATAATTAGAAACATGACAACCAGTATCGAAACCCAATTGAACTCTTTCGAAACTATTTCCAAAAAGATGAATGCAAGAATTATTAATGTTTCTATTCTTTTCAACATCAAAAGACTTATAGCTTATATAACTAGAAAATAGGCTTGTTGCAACAGTTGAAGCAGTTAAAAATATAATTATGATAGAAATCTTCATTTGTTTTTTTTCTAAACGCTTAATATTTTCTTTTTCTGATTGTTCTTTTTTTTATCTGCCTTCATAGCCATTTTCATAATTTAGTAAAAGTAATCCGTTAAAAGTTATAAAGTAGGCATTAAAAAATGTGCTATTGGGATTATTTAAGTTTCTAGATTTCTTTATAAATGTTATCATTTTGTCATTGTATAACTTTAAACGCATGGCTTCCCAATCTCTATCAGAAATATCTCTAAAGTTTGAGTATTGAGCCTTTAATTCAGCTAGGTTTATTGGCTTTTCTTGTGTTGAATTTGATAAGGCTCTGAGAAAATCATCTAAGATTTTTAAAAGATTATTCATGTATGTGTATTTTAACAAATATAATGTTGTGAATTAATTAAATGAATAATATTATATTTAGACTCTAAAGTTTAAAAAATGAAAAAAGCGGAGTTAATAGAAAGGCTTTCATTTGTTTCAAGTATCATTACTATTGTGTTTGCTGCAAAAGACTTATTTATACAAGATAAAAAGATTCAAATTTTAGACATAATCACAAACCCATTTTTTGCATTTTTTATAATATCAATTTTAATATATGTAATTGCTGGTTTATACTTCAAACTAGCACTACTTCATGAACTTATACAATTAAAACAAGAAGATCATAATCATGCCTTAAAATTAATAACAAATAGACTACATGAAAATGGGATTCCTTTTTCTTTAAAAGATACTGAAATTGAATTTCACGAAGAAATATCAGAAAAAAGAAGTGCAAGAATAGAAGAAATCGAGAAAAAATTTCTCTAAAAATACATTAGATTATTAATAATTTAAACCTATCTAAAACAGTTTGAAAGATTGTAATATAATTGATGTAGCCGCCAACAATTTACAAATCAATAATCCCATTCATCCATTCAGGGTCTAACGTAGCATTGTATTTTTTATAAAAGTTAATGGCAGGTTCGTTCCATTCAAGCACCTGCCATACCATTCTTTTAAATCCTTTTTCTTTGCATTCTTCCAATAATATATCAAACAATAATTTACCAATTCCTTTGCCTCTCATTTGTTCGGTAACTAATAAATCTTCTAAATACAAACATTGTCCTTTCCATGTACTAAAACGAATGTAGTATAAAGCAAAACCTTGAATGGTACCATTTTCTTCTGCTACAAAAGCCCACCAAACAGGGTTTTTTCCAAAACCACTTTCTTTAAAATGTTGTAGCGAAACAGTTACTTCTTGTGGTGCTTTTTCGTAGAGAGCTAATTCTTTTACCAACTCAATTATTCTTTCACAATCGCTTTCAATGGCTCTTCTTATCGTAATCATTGCATTAATATTTTATGATAAAGCTTGTTCTAAATCGGCTAAAATATCTGCAATGTTTTCCATGCCTACACTCATTCTAATTAATCCGTCGGTAATGCCATATTTAATTCGTTCTTCTCTTGGTACACCAAAATGTGTCATACTTGCAGGATGAGAAACCAACGTATCTACAGTGCCTAAAGAAACGGCACGAACACACATTTGTAGTTTATCAATAAATGCTTTACCAGCAGTTAAGCCACCTTTTAATTCAAAGCTCATCATTGGTCCAGGATGACGCATTTGTTTTTTTGAAGTTTCAAAATCAGGATGAGAGGAGAGTCCTGTATAATTTACATGTTCAATAGCAGGATGTTGTTCTAAGAAATGAGCCACTTTCATTGCATTTTCGCAATGTCTTTCCATTCTAATTTCCAATGTTTTCATTCCTTGAATCAGTAAATATGCATCAAAAGGATTGGCATTTCCACCCAATAAAGCATGCCATTTCCAAACTTTTTTCTTCATTAATTCTAAGTCTTTTCCTACCAATACACCACCAATTGCACTACCATGACCATTTAAAAATTTGGTAGTTGAATGAAACACAAAATCTACTCCATATTTAAAAGGTTGTTGTAAATATGGTGTTGCAAAAGTGTTGTCAACAGTAACCAATAATCCATGTTTTTTAGCTACTGCAGTTACAGCAGCAATATCTACACATTGTATTGTTGGGTTGGCAGGTGTTTCTATATGTACCAATTTAATGGCAGGATTTTTAGCAATTGTTTCTTCTAAAATGTCTAAGTTTCTAATATCGGCAATAATGGTTTGTATACCACTTTGTCCCAATACTTTATGCATTAATTCATGTGTTCCACCATATAAACTAAAATGCGATAAAACGGCATCTCCCACTTCTAATTGGCTTAAAAACATAGAAGCCATCGCTGCTTGTCCACTTGCATGTAATAAGGCTTTTAATTGTAGTGGAGATCCATCTTCGTTGAACAAGTTAAATGCTTCTAAAGCGGCAATTGTTTGTTCTGCAACTGTAAATGTAGGATTGCCCCAACGGCTATAAATGTAGCCAGGTTCGTTGCCCATAAAGCGTTGCATACCTTGTTCTGCTGTGTCAAATGTAAAAGTTGAGGTTGCATAAATAGGCGTTAAATGCGAAGAAGATTCATGATTGTTATCGGCAGAATGAATAGCCACAGAACTAATACCTGTTAAAGGAAATTTTGAAGAATGCATGTGTGTATTTTCTATGATGAAGAAAGATGTTATTAAACTAAATATCAAAAGTAAATATAAGCAGTAGCAGTAGTAATACCATTTATAATAGAAATAAAAAACGCTATTCAAGCAATTTAGCCGAATAGCGTTCAACAAAATTAAAAACAAATTATTCTGCTGTATAAGCCCATTTAATAAGTGTAGCACCCCAAGTAAATCCACCACCAAAAGCAGCCAATACAAGTGTATCGCCTTTTTTTAATTGGTTTTCCCAATCCCATAAACATAAAGGAATAGTTGCTGCTGTAGTATTTCCATAACGGCTAATGTTTACCATTACCTTTTCTTTTGGTAAACCCATTCTATTAGCAGTTGCATCAATAATTCTTAAATTGGCTTGGTGAGGCACTAACCATGTTACATCATCACCTGTTAATCCATTTCTTTCTAATAATTCTGCACTCACATCGGCCATGCCTTTTACCGCAAACTTAAATACGGTTTGCCCTTCCTGATAAATATAATGTTCTTTAGCCAAAACAGTTTCTACAGTTGCAGGTCTTAGAGAACCTCCAGCTTTCATGTGTAAAAAGTTTTTACCACTACCATCACTTTTAAGTAAGCTATCTTGTACACCAAACCCTTCAGTATCTGGTTCTAATAAAACTGCTGCTGCACCATCTCCAAAAATAATACAGTTATTACGTTCAGTATAATCGATAATGGCACTCATTTTATCGGCACCAATTACAATTACTTTTTTATATCTACCGCTTTCAATAAAGCTAGCACCTGTGGTTAATGCAAATAAAAATCCACTACAAGCTGCACTTAAATCGAACCCAAAAGCATTTACCGCACCCACTTTATCTGATACAATATTGGCAGTTGATGGAAAAAACATATCTGGTGTAACTGTTGCACAAATAACACAATCAATTTCTGTAGGATCTAAATTTTTCTTTTTCAAAATTTCTAAAACGGCTGGCACTGCTAAATCGCTAGTTGCTGTTCCTGGTTCTTTTAAAATTCTTCTTTCAGAAATACCAGTTCTAGTTCTAATCCATTCATCATTGGTATCTACCATTTTTTCTAAATCAAAGTTGGTAAGTTTTGTTTCAGGTACAAATCCTCCAACACAAGTAATGGCAGCTGTAATTTTGCTCATGTATAAATTTTATGGTTCAGGGGCGTAAAAGTAAACTTTTTTATGTTTGTTGTGCAAGGTAATAGAGGAGGAATGTCGTTTGGATTGGCAAATTGTTGTTGAATAGTTTAAAACTTACACATATATTATGCTTATAAAACTTAGATTGAACCATTTTTTTACCTTGAAATTTTCATTTTATAGCCATCGTATCTTTTAATTCGAATCTGTTGTGAATAATTTATCATGTATTTGAGCTAAAAATTTGTTCTGTTTAAACATTTTACTGTAACATTGCAACGGAAACAAACTGAACATTTTTTAGTTATCTCACTAATCTATCAGTTTCTCTCCTTCCAATTTCACAATTATCGATTGATTTCAAATTAATTAAGCTTAGTTTTTTGTATATAACCTCTATGTTATTTTTCTAATTTATACCTATGTACGACATTTCGCAATTGAATGACATGTTAGTTCCTGAACTATTTGATGTAGCAGAACAATTAAATTTAAAAGATTATAAAGATCTTCCTAAACAAGATTTGATTTATAAAATTCTAGATCAACAAGCAACTAAAAACGGCGACTCAAAAGACGATTCTAAACAACAACGTAAACCTAGAACTCGTAAGGCTGTTACTGTAAAAACTACCACAAGCAATGGTGTAGAAGAAGCAGAAGTGGTGCAACCAGAATTACCCATTGAGGCACCTGCACCTACTGTAGAAGCTACTGTTCAAGAACCTGCTGCAATGTCTAAAGCAGAAAGACCCATTAGCAAGTTTAAACCTGCTAAAAAAACGAAACCAGTTCAACAACAGCAACAAACTTCTATTGTAGATGATATAAATGAAGTTGATGCAAAACAGTTAAGCTTAGCAGAACAAATGCTACAAGCGACAGAGCAACTGACGCATAATAAACCGTCTGTTGCTGAAACGGAAATAAAAGAAAATGTAGAAGAACAACAAGAGGGTGAAACCATTGTTGCTTCCGAAGCACCACAATTGCCTCCAAGACAAAACTTTAGAAGAGAACCTGTTTTTAATATTGAATTTGATGGAATTATTGCAGGTGAAGGTGTATTAGAAATGATGCCAGATGGTTATGGCTTTTTACGCTCATCTGATTACAATTATTTAAGTTCACCGGATGATGTATATGTTTCTCCAAGTCAAATAAAATTATTTGGATTAAAAACAGGTGATACCGTTTCAGGAACTGTAAGGCCACCAAAAGAAGGAGAGAAGTATTTTGCTTTGTTAAAAGTAGATGGTATTAATGGAAAAAGACCTGATGAAGTAAGAGATAGAGTTCCTTTCGATTATTTGACACCATTATTTCCATTTGAGAAATTAAATTTATTTACATCTCCATCTAATTACAGCACTAGAATTATTGATTTATTTACACCAATAGGAAAAGGTCAACGTGGATTAATTGTGGCTCAACCAAAAGTGGGTAAAACCATGTTGCTGAAAGAAGTAGCCAATGCTATTGCAGCCAATCATCCAGAGTGTTATTTAATGGTGGTTTTGATTGATGAACGACCAGAGGAAGTAACGGATATGGAACGTAGTGTTAATGGTGAAGTAATTGCTAGCACTTTCGACGAACCAGCTGAAAAACATGTAAAGGTTTCTGCAATGGCTTTACAAAAAGCAAAGCGTTTGGTAGAATGTGGACACGATGTTGTTATTTTATTAGATAGTATTACTCGTTTAGCAAGAGCACACAATACCGTAGCACCTGCAAGCGGTAAAGTATTAAGTGGTGGTGTTGAAGCCAATGCTATGCAAAAACCAAAACAATTTTTTGGTGCGGCACGTAAAATTGAAAATGGAGGTTCTTTAACTATTCTTGCTACTGCATTAATAGAAACAGGTAGCAAAATGGATGAAGTAATTTTTGAAGAATTTAAGGGAACAGGTAATATGGAATTACAGTTAGATAGACGTTTAGCTAACCGTAGAATTTTCCCTGCTATTGACCTAGTTGCTTCTAGTACAAGAAGAGACGATTTATTGTTAGATAAAGATGTATTATCTAGAATGAATATTTTACGTCTTTACATTAATGATATGAATACAGAAGAAGCAATGAACGAATTGCTGAAGAGAATGAGAGGAACAAAAAGTAATGAAGAGTTTTTAGCAAGTATGAATAGATAAATAGAATTTTAATAATTAAAAATAGGTGTAATCACTCTGGTGATTGCACCTTTTTTATGTTTATGGTACACTCTTTTATGGCTGTAAATTAAATTTATGGTTGATGCCTAGTCTAAAAATATTTCTATTAAAAAACGTATTTGTAGATTGATATTGATACCAATTTAAGTAACCAAAATCTATAGACAATTTTTTAGAAGTTTCTAATAAAAAGCCAATATATATTCTATTTTGATCGAAAGAGTTTTGTGTTTTGCCGCCAACATGTATATGAATTTCGTTGTTGAGTTTTGATTTTACATTTACGTGATGATTGAATTTAAATAGTGGAAAAATAAATTGGCACCTATATCTAAGTCTAAAATTATTGAATTGATATCCCTCTTCTAAATCGGTTCTAGTATCGGTTGTGTTATGAAAAAAACGAGCTTCCGTTCTTAATCGTTGTTCAATAAGTAATTGCTTGATTTGTAGGCGATAAATTGTTTCTAAATGTGGTCTTAATTCTGGAACTTTTAATCTATTCGTTGCTTTTGGATCGTTTGGACTATGCACAAACAAACACATACCTGCTGAAACATCCCATTTTTTGTCGTCAAAAAACCGATGAATATGCCCACGAATAAGTGTTTGGTGTTGAGCAAATGCAGGATCAATAAACTGTCTATTTTCTAATTCAATTGTAAGTGAAATATCTTTTTTTAATTCTACATTTTCATACCATCCATACCAAATTAAACTTTGATGAATAACTTTCTTTTGTGCCATTGCTACAATACAAAAAAGCCAATAAAAGAAAAATAAACAACACTTTTTAAGAAATGACTGCATTGTGCTTAGAGCTTTTTCAAGAAAAATATTTACGAATGTAGTATGTGTATTTTAAACTGATGCTTAAAATAAAAAAGCCAACATCTATAGATATTGGCTTTTAAAGAAAATAGTATTAGTAGTTTAAAAATCAAACCCTAAAGCAAAATACCAAAATGGTTTACCCTTAAAAATTCCTTTCATTGGCCAAGCAGCATCTAGTTTCATAAAATAACCCAATAAAGTACTTCTTGCTCCAAAACCATAACCACCTGCAAAAGGTCCTAAACCACCAGCATCTACCCTAACAGTTACTGGATTATTGGCAGCAGGAGGAAAAGAGCTTACTTCTGATGGTCTTTTAATACCATTATACGTTCCATTCCAAGCAGTTCCTAAATCAACAAACTGCACTATTTGAAAATTGCGGATAAAAGCATTGTTGATAGGTTTGTTTAAAAGTGTAGAAAATACGGGCAATCTTAATTCACTATTGATTACAAATGCATTGTTGCCATTAGCAATATTTTGATCGTATCCACGCATGTTTACTGCAAGGCTTTGAAAAGCATAACTAGGATCTTGAGGAATATTATTGGCGTTAAATCTTGGAGCAATCCAACCATCAACACCACCTAAATAGTAAATAATTTTTTGTTTACCCCAACTAAAATCTGCTGCACCTCTAACTGCCCAAATAAAGTTTCTGTATATCTGTGTGTATTTTCTTGCATCGAAACCAAGGTTGAAAGTATTACCAATTTCTGATGCAGATAAACCAACAGGTGTATTAATGTCTAAGAATATTTTATAACGTAAACCCATCCAAATATTTTGACTTGGGTTTAATGTATTGTCATGTACATATTCTAAACGGCCTAAAGCATATTTTGAAACAAAATCAGGTTCTTCTAAAGATTGTTGATCTATAGCTCTTAAAACACCTCTATCGTTTCTAAAAGCAAACGTTGCTCTAAAACTTTTTACTTCATTTAGCGGATATGATAGGTTTACTTGATACAAATTGGTATATAATTTATTTGGATAAATACCAGTGGAAAAATAATTCGAAATGGTGCTTCTGTAATAAGTAAATCCATAATCAATTCTTTTTCTAAAGTTTTGATAAGAGAACATGATGTCTTTATCAGAAAAATTACCGCTAAATCGAATACCACCAATAAACTTAATATCTTCCATTACATCACTTACACCAAAACGTAAACTCCAGTTAAAGTCACTTCCATTGTTTAGTTGAATAGGGCCATTGCCACTATAGGGTTGATAACGATTGATTAGAATATTGTTGGTAATACCAGCTAATGCATAATCGGTACTAAATTTTAATCCATAATTATACAACTTGCTTTTACTAAGACTAGATTCTTTGCTTTTAGTTGGTTCTTTCAACTGCTGTATTAATGCAGTTATGGCAGAATCTTGTTTTTCGTTTTCAAATTCATTTTGAAAAAAGTTGTTTGTATTTTTTACAGAATCTTTATTGGGCTCTTTGGTATAAACAGTTGCATTTCCGGCAGCTGTTTTTGTTTCCAACATTATCCGTTTCATGTATTCTGTTGGCTTTGCTTGAATGTTTCTTTTTCTTAAAGCTTCTTCATTTACCTTCAGTTTGTACAAAAATTTATAATCGCCTTCTCTTCTTGTTTCGCTTACTTGTCCGTTGTTTCCAGCAGTTCTAGTTTCTAATAAAGAACTTTGATAATTAGTGATTGGAAATGTATAAGTAGAATCTTTATACACTTGAAAATAACTCACAGAATCTGGCTCTTGTTTTTGCCAAGCTAGTAATGTAGAATCTAGTTCTTTAGGGCTAGGGTTTCTCAATAAATCTTCGCCAACATAGTACAAAGTATCTAAACCATTTCGTTGCGTTGAAAAAAAGCCGGCCCATCTATTATTAATACCATTTTCGTCACTAGCAAAAGTAAAATGGTTAGTGTTGTATTGCATTGGGCTTGTAGCATTACCATATTTCATATTGGTTAATTGTGCTACTTGCTTAGTGGCTGTATTGTTTAAAATATCTACTAAAAAAATATTGAATCGATATCTGCTTGGTAAAACTGTATCGCTATTTATAGCATTATTACCTGGTCTGTTCGATGAAAAAATAATACCAGAACGATTAGGGAAAGAAACAAATGTTGGATTTAAATCATCATAAATATCGTTGGTAATTTGCGTTACTTTCTGTTCTTCAATTTTGTAGGTATAAATATCTGTGTGTCCATTTTTTACTGCACTTAATACAAGACTATTTGGATCTAGCATGAACGATGCATCCAAAATTTGGTCGAAATTATCAATTACTTGTTTGTTCTTTTTATAACGAGCAATGGCATCATAAATAAACATTCTTGTTTTTCCATTTTCCCAATAAATAACCAATAGTTTGGTTCCTTTTGTGTCCCATGCTAAAATGGGATAGTTGGGGTTAATATCGCCTTGTTGTGTTAAAACTCCTTTATTCAGCAAAACAGTAGTTTGATAAAAGTTTTCAACCAGTTTTACCTTGTAAACGCCTTTGCTAAATTCTACAACTGCATAGTTGTTATTTCTAGGATTTGGGTTTGCTTGAAAGCGAAAAAAATCATCTTTTGAAACATCTTCCGTAACACTTAAAACACCTTTAGGAGCGTTTCTTCGTTGACGAATATCTTTATAATATTTATCTTGTTGATAGGTTAAAAATTCTGATAAAACTTCTTTAAACTTCTTTTTACAAATTTTAAGAGATGCCTTATTTAGATTTTTATAAATACGAGCTAAATACAAAAAGTAAGTAACATTTTCTGCCTTGTATTTTTCGGCCAAATAAAACCAAAATGCATGACCAGCTAAATCTGGTTTTTGATATGCAAACTGATAAAAGGTATTGTAATTGCCACTTAAAATTTCACTTTTTAATTCATCGTCTAATTTGGTGTTCCAAGGTTCTACTGCATAAGCAACATAACCATCTGTAAGCCATTTTGGTAAATCTAATAGTGCTTGGTTACTTGCAAATTCACCAATATCTTCTCCAAACAACAAATTTTCTAATAAAACTCTGGCAATACCTTCTCTCAATTGATTTTTAAGATTGGTGTGGTTTCCATCGAAATAAACGATTAATTTATTGTTTACAAATTTGGTAACACCGCCTGTATTTTGCCAATCGATTCCTAAACCAATATTGCTTTGTTTGTAGTCGTCGTAGGTATTGTAAACAATGATGTTGGTTTTACGCTGCAAAGAGTATTCAATAAATGTTTCTAAATTGGGTAATTCTTCTTCTGCAACTTGAGCTACAAATTTTCCCAATTCAACACCACCTTGAGATATGTAGGTATTAAAATTGGGCGATTGGTAAAATTTCCATTTAAACTTTTTAAACTGTAATCTATTTTTTCCAAACGTTACTGTATTTACCTGTGCCATGGCGGCTATCGGTAAAATACAAATACATAATATTACTAAGCACCACTTGTTTATGTTTCTTGTTTGCATAACTGCTATCTGTTCTTATAAATTAAAGCCTATAAATTTGCTTGGCTTCTATATTTTATCAGGTAAAAATACTTCTTTCAAGTTTGTATCAAATTAACATTCGTTGAAACACTGTTAAAATTAGGTAATTACACTTTAAAAAGCTTAAGATTTATCCATATGCTCACTGTTACATTGTTTACTTTTAATCCATTACAAGAAAATACGTATTTAGTATATAACGAAAAAGGAGAAACTTTAGTTGTAGATCCTGGTTGTTATTTTACAGCCGAAGAAGAAACATTAAGCCATTTTATAGCCGAAAATAATTTAACACCCACTAAACTAATCAATACTCATTGCCATTTAGACCATGTTTTTGGTAATAAATGGGTATATGAAACCTATGGATTAGAATTGCATATTCATTCAAAAGAAGAAAAAGTATTGGCTTTTGCACCCATAAGTGGTGAAAAATGGGGAATACCATTTGTGAATTATCAAGCACCTATTCATTTTTTATATGAGAATGATTCTATTTTTTTAGGCGATGATGAATTAAAAATTTTGCTTACGCCAGGTCATTCACCAGGAAGCATTTCTTTCTATAGTGCTCAACAAAATTTTATTATTAGTGGTGATGTATTGTTTTATGAAAGTATTGGTAGAACAGATTTGCCCGGTGGAAGTTTTGAACTGTTAGCACAATCTATTCAACAACAAATCTATACTTTACCCGACGAAACAATAGTATACAATGGTCATGGAAAACCAACCACTGTTGGTCATGAAAAAAGGTTTAATCCATATGTAAAATCGGTGTAAACAATTACGATATAAAAAATAAATCGGCAGCAATTCCATCTGCTAATAATTTTCCTTTTGAGGTAAGTTGAATGTGTTGTTGATGCATTTCGGCAAGATTATTCTGCAGTAACAATTTTGTTTTTTCTACAATCGTATCTGCATAGATATTTCCCCATTGTTGTGTTATTTTTTCTAGGTTTAGCCCTGTATTTGTTCGTAAACTCGTCATGATGTATTCATTCAATTGATCTTCTGCAGATAATATTTCTATTTCGAAAGGAATATTATTTTGCTCCATATTTTGAATGTATAAAGCATTGTTTGCTACATTCCATTGACGACTATGTACATTAAACGAATGTGCAGATGGACCAAATCCTATATACGGTTCGCCTTGCCAATAGCTACTATTGTGTTTGCTCTGAAAATTAGGTTTTGCAAAATTTGATATTTCATAATGATTGTAATCTGCATTGCCAAGCCATTGCATTAACAATTCAAAATGTTCGGCTTGTTTTTCAGTATCTATGGATGGCACTTTTTGTTTGTCTATCATTTTTTGTAAAGCCGTTTTAGGCTCTACTGTTAATGCATAGCAAGATATATGTGGAATATTTTTTTCGATAGCAATTGCTACATTCTGTTGCCATTGTTGGTTGGTTAAAGTAGGTGTTCCATAAATTAAATCGATAGAAATATTTGTTAATCCTACTGCTTGTGCCATATCAATGCAAGCTAAAGCTTGTTCAGCATTGTGAGCCCTATTCATCCATATTAAATCTTCATTTGAAAAAGATTGTATGCCAATGCTTAATCTATTAATTCCTAATTTTTTCCATTCTAACAATCTTTCTGTGGTAATATCGTCTGGGTTTGTTTCAATAGTTATTTCGGCATCTTTTTCTACTAAAAAAAACTGACGAATTGCTTGAAGAATTTTATGTAAATCGGCACTACTACAAAGGCTTGGTGTTCCGCCTCCAAAATAAATTGTAGAGATAGATTGTTGTATATAATCTTTTCTTACCGACACTTCTTTTACAATAGCATCAACCATTTGAGGCAATAAACTATGTGTGGTAGAAAAATGAAAATTGCAGTAATGACATGCTTTTCTACAAAAAGGAATGTGAATGTATATGCCTGCCATTGAAATTGTTTGTAAACTTGTTAATTAATTCAAATGATAAAAGTACGCTTATACTATTGTTTTTATTGTTGCTTGCTGAGTAGTGTATTGTTTGCACAAACAAATACTACAAAAGTAAAACTTCAATACCAGGTGCAAGATGCAAGTATAGCTTTTATTACAGATACATTACACTTACAAACCAATTTTGTTTCGATTATTCAGTGTAAACAATATGTAGAACAATTACCTGTTTATTTGCATCGTTTGGGCTTTATTGCTGCTTCTATTGATAGTGTACATTATTTTGATAGTGCAGCTAGAGCATACATTTTTATTGGAAAAAAATATACTTGGAAAGCAATTGGTGCTTCAATAACAGATGAAGTTTTTAGAAAGCAATTAAAACAAGTATTTGCTAGCTACTCGGGTAAAATTATTTCAACAGATAATTTTGTTCAATTTCAAGATAAGTTATTGCAACTACTAGAAAATAATGGTTACCCTTTTGCAGCCGTTGGTTTAGATAGCATTACCATTGTTAACCAACAAATTCAGGCACAAGCAATTATTGAAAAAGGAATTACGTATCCATTAGATAGTATACATCAGGTTGGTAATGTTATTATCAGTAATCGATTTTTACACAAGTATTTAGGACTAAAAAAAGGCAGTTTGTTTAGCATTGTACAACTACAACAAATCGATCAACAACTAGCAGAATTGCCTTATTTAAAACAAATGAAATCTTGGGATTTGCAAATGCTTGCAAGTAGCTATAACATTAACTTATACTTACAATCACAAAAAAGCAATAGGATAAATGTATTATTGGGCTTTTTGCCAGCCAATCAACAATTGGGAGGAAAGTTATTGTTTACTGGAGAGGCCAATATTTTACTCAACAATAGTTTTGCAAAAGGCGAAACCATTTCATTGAATTGGCAACAGTTGCAAACAGCCTCTCCAAGATTACAATTGATGTTTAAGCAGCCTTATTTCTTAAATTCTCAGTTTGGTATTCAGTTTAATTTTGAATTGTATAAACGAGATTCTGCATTTTTAAATTTACAAGCACAATTGGCTTTGCAATATGCTGTTAATCGTCAGCAAAAAATTAGTGTAGCCTTGCAACAATTTACTACCAATATGCTTACGGTAGATACACTTGCCATTATTAGTAATAAAAAATTACCCGATGTTTCAGACATGCAAATAACCAATATTGCTGTTTCTTATGCTTTAAACAATACAAATTATACGCCTAATCCTTTACGTGGTAAAGATGCTGCTATTTCATTTTCAATCGGCAATAAACAAATTGGAAAAAACAATACAATTCTATCTATCAGCAACTCCAATTTTAATTATAAAAATTTGTACGATACGGTTAATCTTAATTCTTATCAATTAAAGCTACAACTACAATATGCACAATATTTTCAGCTAGGTAAACAATCCGTTTTTAAATCAGCATTACAAGTTGGTTGGTTGCAAAGCGATAGTTATTTTAGAAATGAACTTTTTCAAATTGGTGGAAATAAGTTGTTAAGAGGCTTTGATGAAGAAAGTATTTTGGCAAATCAATATGCAGTTGTTACTACTGAGTATCGATATTTATTAGGTAAAAATGCTTTTTTTGCTGGCTTTGCCGATGTTGGGTTTACCAATAATGCAATTACTCGATTACAAAATCAGTTTTTTGGCGGTGGAATAGGATTGGCTTTAGAAACCAAACAAGGCATTTTTAATATTAGCTATGCTGCTGGAAAAAGAAACGATTTGCCATTTAGCCTTCGGCAATCGAAAATACATATTGGATTTATTAGCGTTTTTTAATAACAACAACGTATTAATTTGTAGGCATAATTAATTGCACTATTGTAAAATCTGCTTTTATAAACACTTATTTTTGCCGCAAATGAAAATAGTTACTGATTTTTTATGTACAATGCTGTTGATTTGTTTTTGCAACAATGCAATTGCACAGGCAGATAGTATTATACCCATAGAAAAACAACAGCCTGTAAAACCGCTACAAAACAAAATCATTACCCCAATCAAAAAAACGGTAGTTAAGAAAGATAGTTTAACAACAATTCAACAGCCTAAAAAACAAGTTGTGGATTCTGTAAACGTAGCTGTAGCAGATACTTTAATCCAAACAGATTCTGCTTTGTTGGCTAAACAATTGATAGATTCTTTACGAAACGATTCTATTCAAAAGCAAAAAGCATTGGCTTTATTACCTAAAAAAGATACTTCTACATACAGCCATGTAATTGCAGATACGTATTTTCCAGTGTTTTCTACACCTTCATTTAAAGTAGATATTGAGAAAAAACATCAATCTAAAGATGAATTGTTTTATGCACTATTGGGTATTGTAGGTTTAGTTGCATTTATAAAAGTTGTATTTCCAAAATATTTTGGCAACATGTTTAGCGTTTTTTTTCAAACATCGTTTCGGCAAAAACAAACAAGAGATCAACTTTCTCAAAACAATTTAGCATCATTATTATTAAATATTGTTTTTGTATTATCATTTGGTATGTACTTGGCAATTGTGGCCACAAATAAAGCATGGGTACAATTAGATTTTTGGTGGTTATCGCTATGTACAGTTTCGCTATTGATAGTTGTATATGTATTCAAATTTTTATTTCTTTATTTTTCTGGATGGATTTTTAACTCTTCAGAAGCAGCAAATACCTACATATTCATTGTTTTTTTAAGTAACAAAATAATTGCCATTTTATTAATTCCTTTTATTTTAATAATCGCATTTTCAGGTGGTGATATAGCAACAATAGCCTTTATTATGTCACTTTTTTTAATTGGTGGAGGATTGTTATATAGGTATTTAGTAACGCTTGGTAATATTCGTAGCGATTTGAATGTGAATGCCTTACACTTTTTTCTATACCTTTGCAGCTTTGAAATATTACCGCTTGCATTAATTTATAAAGCAGTATTTAATTTTATAGGTGCAACCATTTAATTTTGCAAAATATTAGATAAAAAGCATGGTAACGAAAGGAGTAAAAAGTGCAGCAGTAGCAGCCAGCAAAACACCCAAAAAAATATTGATTTCTCAGCCAAGACCAGAAAGCGAAAAATCGCCTTACTTCGATCTTGAACGTAAATACAGCGTTGAATTGGTGTTTCATCCGTTCATTAGGCTTGAGGGCATCCATGCAAAAGAGTTTCGCAAGCAAAAAATTGATATTACTCAATTCACTGCCGTTGTTTTAACCAGTAGAAATGCCATCGATCATTTCTTTCGTACTTGTGAGGAAATGAAAATTTCTATTAATCAAGAAACGAAATATTTCTGTACTACAGAAGCAGTAGCCTTGTATTTGCAAAAATTTATTTTGTATAGAAAACGTAAAGTTTTTTATGGTGCCGATGGCACAAATAAAAGTATGCTTGATGTAATTAATAAGCACAAAGAAAACGAACGCTTTTTATACGTTTGTAGCGAAAATCAGCAGGACAATGAAATTGTTGGATGGTTTAAAAGTCATAAATGCGATTTTCAACTAGCATTTATGTACAGAAGTGTAAGCAACGATATTAAGGAAGTGATGGAAAAAAATGGATTTGATGTTATTTGCTTTTTCACACCAAGTGGTGTAAGAAGTTTGTATGACAGTTATCCAAAATTTACGCAAAAAAATATTGTTATCGGTGCATTTGGAGGAAATACAACAAAAGCAGTAGAAGATGCAGGATTAGAAATTGGTATTAAAGCACCTGCACCACAAGCACCAAGCATGGTTTCGGCTTTAGATAAATATCTTGCCGAAGCGAATAAAAAAGCATAAGGGATTTAAATGTACTGTTTTAAGGGTTTAAAGATGAGCTATTGAAGCTGATTTTTAAACCCTTAATTTGTTTTTACATTAATGGCATCTCTTAATCCATTGCCAACCAAGTTAAAAGCTAAAACCAATTGCATAATGGCTATACCAGGTGCAAGTGCTAATAATTGTCTATTGGTAATTATAAAATTGTAGTTTTCCTTTATCATTAATCCCCAACTTGGTTGTGGTGGTTGCACGCCAACACCTAAAAAGCTTAAACCAGCTTCAACCACAATGGCCGATGCAAAATTGCTGGCAGCAATTACCATAACAGGACCTAAAATATTTGGTAAAATATGTTTGAAAATAATTCTCATATTACTAAATCCCAACACTTTCGCTGCTTGAACATATTCTAGATTTTTAACTGCAAGTACTTGTCCTCTCACCAATCTAGCTACATTCACCCACATAGTTAAGCCTACAGCAATAAACACCTGCCAAAATCCTTTACCAAGAATTAGTGTAATTGCAAATACCAATAACAATGTTGGAATGCTCCAAACAACGTTAGTAAGCCACATAATGCAGTTATTAATCCATCCACCAAAATAGCCTGCAAAAGCCCCTAATGTTATACCAATTGATAGTGAAATAAAAACAGCAATAATGCCAACGCTTAAGCTAACTCTAGAACCAATGATGAGCCTACTCAACATATCTCTACCAAATTTATCAGTACCTAAAACAAAAGTTTGTTCTACTATTCTTTGCTTTCCAACTTTTGAAAGATGAATTGACTTAGCTTCTGTAACTCCTTCGTCGATATATTTTTCAAAAAAAATACTATCCTTTATTTGTTTCGATTGAACGATAGGAATCCATTGATACGAATCAATTTTACCAGAAAATAATGTAGTTACATTAGAAGTTGAAGATTGGTTTTCAGTATTTCTATTGACTAATAAAAATTGATTATGAAACCCTTGTTTTTTACTGCCAATCTCTGGAATAATTCTATTGGCATTTACTGTATTATCTGGAGCAATAGTGTAGGCAAAAATGGCAACCAATACGTTTATACAAATAATAATAATACCTATT
>Ga0114938_1000284_pt1 | contig 40598 bp, 28 predicted proteins | sample AshMeaBigSpring_FD_88675 | JGI IMG/M metagenome (GOLD analysis project Ga0114938, IMG submission 88675) | Groundwater microbial communities from Big Spring, Nevada to study Microbial Dark Matter (Phase II) - Ash Meadows Big Spring | ecosystem: Environmental > Aquatic > Deep subsurface >... | reverse complement strand
CAGATACGCTACCACATGTGGTAACTGCGCCGTGTAAATGAAGCGATTTGATAATATTTTCGAGCGCAACACCTCCAACCGTATCAATAGCACCTGCATATAGCGACGACACCATAGGACGTTTTTCGACCTGTTGAAATTGTTCGCGCGAGATAATTTCGGTTGCTCCCAGTTGTTTCAAGTAAGGATATTCAATTTCCTTGCCCGAAACCGCCACTGTATGATAACCCGCTTTAGCCAAAAGCGAAAGGGCAACTGAGCCTACGCCACCTGTAGCACCTGTCACAATCACTTTTCCTGCTTCGGGCTTAACCAATTCGGACAAGCGCAAAAGCGACATACCAGCAGTAAAACCTGCCGTACCAATAATCATCGATTCTTTAAGTGTAAGACCCGCAGGCAACTTCACCACCCATTCAGCAGGCACACGAATGTATTGTCCAAAACCACCAGCAGTATTCATTCCGAGATCGTAACCAATAACAATAACTTGTTCGCCTACAGCAAATTCGTCCACACTTGACTCAACTACAACACCAGCAGCATCAATACCAGGAGTATGCGGAAATTTTTTGGTAATTCCTTTATTACCTGTAGCCGATAAAGCGTCTTTATAATTAAGCGATGAGTATTTAACATTAACCATCACCTCTCCTTGCGGAAGTTGATCGGTATCAAGGGTTTTAACCGACGAAACGAACTCACCATTCACCTCTTCGGTTACAAAAGCTTTGTATTGCATATTGATTCGTATTTTTTTTGATGAAAAAGAAACTAGAACAAAAAAACGTCGAAGTTAATTTTCAACTTCAACGTTTTGTATTATTTAGGATAGAAAATTCACTCCACATCTACCTTTACCACATCACGCATGGAACAAGTTCCATTGAACACAGCATTAGGCTCAACAACGAGAATTTTAGTTTTTACATCGCCTTTTATTTGAGCAGTGCTACGTAAAGTAAGCGTATCGCTCACTGTAATATTTCCATTAACAGTGCCTACGATTTCAGCATTAACACAGGTAATTGTACCTTTTAAAGTACCATTTTGACCAATAATTAGTTTGCCGTTACACGAAATATCCCCCTCTACTTCTCCATCAATTCGAAAATCACTGTCGGCAAAAATTTTACCAACTATTTTACTCCCATTTGTGAGCGCATTGTACATAACGCCGTTATTATTCGATGTGTCTTTAGCCATAAAATTTTGTATCAAAAAATGAGCTCCAAAATTAGCATTTTCTTTCGAGAAATGAAAACATTAATTTCAAAAAAGTGCATTATTAGTTAATTTTTATTAGGACTGAAAATAATCCTTATTATAAAGTCTTATTTATTTCGTCGATATAGTTCAGTATTTCATCCTTTCCTATCCGTTTTTCGGCCGATGTAGCAAAAACAGGAGGAAGTTGTTCCCAAGTTTCCAGTAATTTCTCTTTGTATGATTTTATACTTTCGCGATAACGAACAGCCGACAGCTTATCGAGTTTAGTGAAAACGATAGAAAAAGGAATGCCATTTTCGCCCATCCAATTCATAAAATCTAAATCAATTTTTTGTGGCTCATGTCGACAGTCAATTAACAAAAATACGCAACTAAGCTGCTCACGGTATAAAATATAGGATTCAATAATATTTTTGAGTTGCTCACGCATGCTTTTACCAGTGGTAGCATAACCATAGCCAGGCAAATCGACTAAGTGCCAATTATTATTTATTAAAAAATGATTAATTAAAAGCGTTTTACCGGGCTTCGAAGAAGTCATAGCTAACCCATGACGGTTACAGAGCATATTAATTAACGATGACTTGCCTACATTTGAGCGACCAATAAAAGCGTACTCGGGTAGCTTACTATCCGGACATTTACGGTAATCGGTATTACTAATAACAAATTCGGCTGATTTAATATCCATACGATTGAAAAAAATTACTGAAGATTATTTTTTAGAAGGCTGTTTACAAACAGGTTTGCTATTTAGCCAAAGCGCTACAAAGGTAATGAAACCATTTAACATAAGCAATTCATATCCAAATTTATATGCTAAATACGTATTAAACAAAACACTTATCAAATAACAAAAAAGTGGTGAAAAAATGGCAATATATGGGATTAATTTATCAGTTGCTGCTCGTTTTGTAAACAAGCCAAAAACAAACAAACCAAGTAAAGGACCATATGTATATGAAGCGATTACATAAATTGCATCAATAACACTTTTATTGTTTAGAGCCTGAAAAACAAGAATTATTATTGTAAATACAACCGAAATTCCCATATGTATATATTTCCGCTGACGTGTAGCTTCCAAATCGGAATGATTTTGAACCCCCATAATATCCACAGCAAACGAAGTAGTGAGTGCAGCAAGCGCCGAGTCGGCACTCGAGAAAGCAGCCGAAACAATGCCAAGCACAAAAAGCACGAGCACTGATTGCCCCAAATAGTTCGTAGCAAAAAGAGCTAAAATTTCGTCGCCTTTGGCTGGCAACTCTATCCCTAGTTGACTAGATAAGAGCAGCAACATTAAACCCAACACTAAAAACAACATATTAACAGGAATAAACGACATGCCATACCAATACATATTTTTCTGGGCATCTGCTAAATTGCGACAAGTTAGGTTTTTCTGCATCATATCTTGGTCGAGCCCTGTCATTACAACCGCAATAAAAATACCGCTAAAAAACTGTTTAAAAAAGTTCTGTGTGGAATGCCAATCGTCGAAAACAAATATGCGCGCATGCTCGTGATTAAAAAGAGTGGCAACTAAACCTGACTCCGAAGGTTCAATTCGACTAGCCACTTGCACAACGAGTAAAATCAAAGCTATGATCATTATTATAGCCTGAACGGTATCTGTCCATACAATTGTTTTTATTCCACTACGATACGTGTAGAGCCAAATAAAAAAAACAATGACGCAAACAGTGAGTTCAAAAGGTATGTTCCATTGATTAAAAACAACCGTTTGCAGAATAATGGCAACTACATACAATCGTGCTGCAGCTCCAATGGTTTTTGAAATTAGAAACAAAGAAGCACCTGTTTTATAAGCATTCTTACCAAAACGCTGTTCCAAATAGGTATATATTGAAGTCAGTTGTAATTTATAATACAAAGGAAGTAATACATTGGCAATAATTAAATATCCAAAAAAGAATCCGAAAACAGTTTGCATATAGCTAAAATCAATACTACGAACCATACCGGGTACCGACACAAAACTAACTCCAGATATTGACGATCCCACCATACCAATAGCAACAACCCACCAAGGAGTTGATCTATTTCCTAAAAAAAAAGCCTGATTATCTACACTTTGCTTGCTTACAAAATGAGAAATAAGTAATAGTAACGAAAAATAAACTACAATAAGAATTAATATTAGCGAGCCTGTCATAATTATTGAATTAAAGCACAAAGTTAGTAAAAAACCACTTATCAACTTTGCGGCTAAATAAAATTGATTTTTGTCGATATTTTTAGTAAATTTGCATTTTACAAATTCCAAATAAAAAACACACTTTGAGTCAACCCAATTATTCATCTGCATTGCTTGAAAATGCCGTAAACGAATTTGCCAAATTGCCCGGCATAGGTCGCAAAACAGCGCTCCGACTTGTACTGCATTTACTCAAAAAAGAACAATCGGAAGTTGATAGTTTCGGAACATCGATCATACAACTTCGAAGAGATATTGTATACTGTAAAGTTTGTCACAATATTTCGGACACCGATGTATGCGGTATCTGCAACAACCCTGCTCGCGACTCTAGCACCGTTTGTGTAGTAGAAACAATAAAAGATGTAATGAGTATTGAAAACACTCAGCAGTTTAGAGGCCTTTATCACGTACTTGGTGGCGTTATTTCGCCGATGGACGGCATTGGACCAGCAGATTTAGAAATCGAAAGCTTAGCTAAGAAGGCTGCTAATGGTAGTATCAAAGAAATCATTTTAGCAGTAAGTGCTACAATGGAAGGAGATACCACCAACTTTTACATTTTCAGAAAACTAGCGCCATATAATTTAAAAATAACGACCATTGCACGCGGCGTTTCGGTAGGTAGCGAACTTGAATTTACCGACGAAGTAACGCTTGGCCGTTCGATAGTAAACAGAGTAGAATTTACAAATTCATATAAATAAATGAAAAAAACAATCCAACATTTACAAATAGCTTATTATAGTGTTTACATAGCAGCTATTGCAGCCGCAACTTCGGGCTATTATATTTTAAAATCGGGCACCCACATTGACCCATTAAGCGATCTTGGCACAGTTTTGAACACTATTTTAATTGTACTAATTATTGGTTCATTGCCAATAACATTAGCACTATTCAACAAACAACTAAAGAAATGGGTTATAATGGATGACAAAGAAATGCGTCTCGAAAAATACCGCAAAGCAGGCGTAATTAGAATTGCCATAATTGGCATTGCTCTAATTCTTGGTGTATTATTTTTTTACATTATGAACTCACAATCCATGATTTTTTGTGCGGGTATAGCTGCCATTGCACTTTTTTTCTGTAAACCATCAGCTCATAAAATTGAGCTGGAACTTAAATTGGACGAAACCGAACTATAAGAATTTACACCTAATTATTGAATTATGCTAACAATTGCAGTTGATTTTGACGGAACCATTGTAACGCACGAGTACCCTCGTATAGGAAAAGACATTCCGTTTGCGATAGAAACATTACTAAGAATACAAACTGACTTTCATGCCTGTTTAGTTTTATGGACTGTACGCGAAGGAAAAGAATTAGCCGAAGCAGTAGAATACTGCAAAAGTAGAGGGCTTGAGTTCCATGCTGTAAACAACAATTACCCAGAGGAAAAACCAACAGACAAACAACCACGAAAGCTAAAAGCCGATTTATTTATTGATGACCGAAATTTGGGTGGACTACCAGACTGGGGCGTAATTTATCAGATGATTGCATCAGGGAAACCATTAAAACCTCTATCGATAGAACTCAAAAGTGATTACCCACGAACAAAACCAAGCTTATTAAAACGTATATTCAGATAAATACCATAGCCTCTTAGCACCATTTTGAAACTATATGAGAAAAATTTACGATTCATCTATAGCTTATCGTTTTGCGTATTGGTATGTGAAATTAGGTTTACGATTATACTATAGCAAAATTGTGGTTGCAGGCAAAAAAAACTTACCTCCAAACGGCAGGTATATTTTTGCCCCCAATCACCGAAATGCCTTATTAGATGCTTTTGCAATACTATACATCACACCAAAAGGGACAAGTACTTCTTTTTTGGCGAGAGCTGATCTATTTAAAAACAAATGGATTGCTAAATTTATGCGTTTTAGCAAAATAATGCCTGCATTTAGAATGCGCGATGGATTTGATCAACTAAATAAAAACAACCACACCTTTGACGAAAGCATTGATTTATTGATGAACAATCAAGCTTTATGCATTTTCCCTGAAGGTGATCAAGAAGTTGAGCAGCGTTTACGCCCCTTGGTGAAGGGTATTTTCAGAGTTGCATTATCGGCCCAACAAAATACGACCGACGACCAACCAGTGTATATTATACCTGTAGGGCTCGACTATGGTAATATGCAAAAATTCGGCAAGCACTTACTGATAAAAATTGGCCGCCCAATAAACATGGCAGATTATGTTATAGATTATGAAGAAAATTCGGCCACAACATTAAACAGTTTAAAAGAGGAACTTAGCAGCAGATTAAAAAAACTTTGCCTACACATTGAATCGGAATCATACTATCAGGTTATTCAGGCTGCTACTGAGTATTCATACACCAAAGCACTTAAGTTACGTCGTATAAAACGCTCTATACTTACCGAGTTTCGAGCCAAGCGCATTATAGCCAAAAACTTAAGTATACTCGCTAACGAAAATCCCGAAAGATTACATATTTTAGAAGGAGTGTGTTTAAAATACAGGTATAAATTAAAAAAAGCACACCTACAAGCTCGAAATATTGAGAACAGAACAAAACTAAGATTCACTTTATTGAAACTACCTGTACTCATCATTTTTTTTCCAGTAGCAACAGTTGGATTATTTTTAAATGCACTAGCTTTTTTCAGTCCAGTACTAATACGAAAAGCGTTAAAAGTAGAATTTGTTGGCTTTTATAGCTCCATTCAGTTTGCAATTGGATTAATAAGTTTTCCACTATTTTACAGTTTACAAACAGCATTAATTGCAACTTTATTTTCGCTCAACGCATTGCAAATAGCAACACTAGTTGTGGCCCATTTAGCTACAGGATATATAGCATTAAAATGGCACAGCCTTCTCAAAAGTATTATTGCAGAACTTACTTACTATTTCATGCCCGATTTAAAGCGTAGGTACTTACGAGAAATACGAGCAAGGATTCATTCTATTTCGTTGAAAAATTTCACTTATAATCAGCCATAAGTATTTGGTAGATTTTGGAGTCATTTGTGGTTTCGAGATTTGTCATGCAGGTTTGTATACGTTTACGAAACTTCCAACAAGTCATTTGATTAAGCCCAAGTTGATCCGAAAAATTATACGACGACAACTCATTACCCAAAACACAAACATTGTAGGCTATAAAAAAAGCCTTGTTAATTGGGAACTTGATGTTATGAAAAATGGTGTGTGCAGCAGCAGATTCCTCTTTTTTACAGCGAGTACATCTACGCGAAGAAGGCGTTTTACCCTCGCAGTAGTTTGTATGTCCACAGTTACGACAAGCATAACCATTTTCCCATTTCACATCGGCAACAAACTTGAGTACTTTGCTACTATCTTGCATCAATTCGTCAGCAAGTTCACTTGGTATTTCATTTTTAAAAATCATAAGTATAAATCAAATTTACAATGCACTAAACTACTTAAAGTGCAAAGATAAATCATTGAATCGGTGATACCAAAATAATACAAAAAGAATAACATTAATTAGAAGTACTTGATGACTTCCACTCATAACATCCGGCATCGGGCAAACCATCAACAAATCGACTATTTCCATTTAAATCGAGTGTATAGCGAGATGCGGTTGATACATCGGCGATATTGCGAGCTGGTGAAATAGAATCGAGTGAAAAATCGAAATACGACTTACTTGAGCTATCAAATCGACTCTGTTTAAACAACTTGTCATCATACGCATACCAACGTACATCTTGAAATTGAGTCAAATTATATTTGTCTTTTCGTTTGATGTACGAATTTGTGAACACACCATTGTATTGATTTAAATACCGACTTGCAATGGATAATTCGTTTTCGAGCGTACCAGAAACAACACAATTGATAAATTCCGTTTTCATAGGAGCAGTACGCTGGAGCGCCATTATCATAATTGCTGGACTTTTATCGCGTGAGCTGGGTGCAAAACTATTATTTGCATAATGATTGGCAATGGTAGATTGATGAAAAACATGTGTACCACCACTTAAATAAACGGTATAACTACCTGTATTTGAAATTTCGCTATTTTTTACTGTTAAATTTGTATTTTTAGCAACAATGCCATAATACACAAAGTTATGAATTTTACAGTTTTCCAATTCAATTTGTGGTAGATTTTGCCAATCGTCATTGGGTGAATTCAACCCAACATAGGCACTCGAGATAATCGTGTTTTTTAATATATGTCGACCATAACTCCAAAGCAAGTAAACTCCTCCCCATTGCCCAGCTACGTAGTGATAAGGAACAGGATCAAGAAATTTAACATCATCTAACCGATCTCCCCTGAGCTCAACAGGATTCTCAAAAGTTCCATTGGAACGTAAATTTCCATACACGATGAGGTTGGCATTGTTATGAAAATAAATTTTACAACCTGCTGGCAGTGTCAATGTTTTAGCTGTATCGACTGTTAAATTACCCATTACCAAATATGGCTTATCTGTTTTAAAAGTAGTGTGTTTGCTAATATGCTCATTTGTTAGTTTATACACATTTTGACCAAAAGCTTCGAGCATTACCTGTTGTTTATTTCCATTAAACTCAAATAAAACGGAGTCTTGAATTAAAACGGGGCTCGTATCTAATGTCGGATCGATGGTAGTTTCAACAAACACAAATAAACTATCGCGAGCACCAATTTCAACATCCAAAAACTTATTTTCAAAGTTCTTTTCACCATCTACATTAAGCCTAAACTTGGATGTAATGCCTTTGGCCAAGCGAATTTGACTAATACGAATAGCGCGATTATTTTTATTGTAGATTAAAAATCGTTCGGTAGTACTGCCTATAGAAGTAAATATTGTGTCGAAAGTAAGTGTATCGGTCGAAAACGTGAGCTTTTTATCTGAATTGGTTGTGAACATTTCGTCTTGACAAGAAAAAAAACCTGTCAGTAAAAACGCAAAAAACAAGGAAAAGAGTATGTTCTTCATTAATTTAAAAAAAGATGTTCAACAAAAAGAATAATAACTTATCTTTGCAAAAAAACAATCATATGGCAAGCCGTAGAAAACTAAAAAAAACAATTCAGTTTGTGTGTACTGAATTAATTACCGATATTTACTTTCGGTTACTTATTAACCCAAAAGCACAAGAGCAAGCAGCCGAGAACTTAGTTCTAGAAGTAAGTGCAATGGCCAAAGAATTTAGCCTAAGAGCAAATCGACCAACAGGAAGCGACAACCGTTTGCTCGTAAAAGCGTATTACAGAAGCCTTTTTGGCGCATGGAACGAAAACATTAGCAAGATAGTTAGTCAAATTGAAAAGTTATAATAAATAACTATAACTCAACAAGAGCTAACTTACTCAAAATTAAACGTCAGGGTTATTAACCTTGACGTTAATTTGTTAAGTACCCTTGTATATTCTTTATCGCTTTCGCTAATAAACCCCGTGTCGCGCTCATCGAGCGGTGTTAGCATATTATTAAATCCGAGAGCAAACTTAAGCTCTGGCGCTAATTTAAAAAAGCTAAAATAGATATCGCATCCAACACCAACTTCAACAAAAGGATCGAAAGTACGTAACAAAATAGGCTTTTCGCTATTTCGACCTAAATCAAAATACACTCCACCACCACCAATAATATACGGCCGTAAATTGCCATACCGTTCGGCACTAAGCTTAATATACAAAGGTACACTCATTGGGATAGAGGATACACGTATGGGCGCCAACGAGCTGTTTGCATAACTTATTTCGCGCTCGGCAAAATGCAAGGTGGGTGTAAAACGCAGGTTTAAATACCTACTAATCAATAAGTCGCTCACTATACCGACTGAAAAACCAGGTATAAGTGTGGATACTTCAGCCACATTTGATGGCCCAATACCAAAATCCATTGTATTAAAACCAAGTGAGAAACCAAAATGGATTGGTTTCTCATCGCCATGATAACTGTTTTGAGCACGAACACTAACCATAAAAAAAAGCATCCCTACAAACACGAGAAAAAATTTCTTTTTATTCATTCTTATCAATCTGCAAATTTGTTTAGTTTATAACGCAACTCATAGTTATTTAGTATGATTAATGCTTTATTTTGCAGCAATCGTTTCAATTTCGACCAATGCACCGAGGGGCAAATCTTTTACTGCAAATGCCGAACGAGCAGGGCACTCTGTTTGGTAGTATTTGCTGTAGACAGCATTCATTCCTGCAAAATTACTAATGTCCGATAAAAAAACGGTTGATTTTACAACATCGGCAAAGGTATAGCCAGCCTCAACTAAAATAGCTTGTATATTTGCAAAAACTTGCTCGGTTTGTGACGTAATGTCAGTAGCTTCGATTTTACCTACCGAAGGATTTATAGGCAACTGACCTGAAATGTAAAGTGTTCCGTTTGCTTCAACAGCCTGACTGTATGGTCCAATAGCTGCGGGAGCATTTGTTGAATTAATAATTCGTTTCATAAAAATAATTGTTTTATTTAAAATTCATCCCATCGTAAGTCCAAAACATTGAAGTAGAACATACGCGATCATCTGATATTACTTCACAATTTCAGCAAAATCAGATATATGATCATCGACATAAGCAGCAATAAGTGCAGTTTGCTGTTCTTCCATATCAAAATACTGCTCTTCGAGCTCATCGAAAACCTCAAAATCCACGTACATTGCATTAAACTCTTCTTCGGTGGTTTCACGCTCGAGCTCTGCTTTATTGGGGTCGTAAATTTCCTTCGCTTTGTAAATTAATTTCCCCAAATCTACAGCTCCAAATTGCTTTATGGCTTTTGCAAAAGGGTTTTGGAAGATATATCCACCATAGCCATTTTGTATTAATTGTACAAATCCACCATCGCGCATTTCGGTGCTAAAAAAATGCCAAGCTAACAATGTATGTTGAGAGCCATTGAGTTTCGACATATTATCGGCGTTAAGGCTTCCACCTATCTCTGCTAAATAAGCATCTATAAACACCTGAAGAAACTCATCCATTCCTTTTTGAGCTGCAACGGCTAGCAATTTGTCGTTTATTTTAATCATTTTAAAATAGGGTATTATTCATCCAATCATTGATATAAATAAGATCAATAATCGGATAAAAATTAAAATTTTGAAGGTCAAAAGTACATTAATTTGCCGACATATTAAAGCCTGTCGCCTGAAAAAAGGAAAAAGCATCGTTCTACAATCTTTAATTCTATTTCAAATACAAACTAAAATTTAGTTCAATCACATCAAACTCGCCCGACGCTTTATGCCGTGCCGAAACCAAATGAATGAGCAATAGCGCATGTTCTGTTTTTTGAACTAAAAACTTATTTTGATTAATGCGTGAATCATTCATAGTGGATAGTCCTTGCAGTATTGGCTTTAAATGTATAGTCGTTTTTTGTTTGCTTTTCTTATTCAAAGTGAGTAAATCGTTGTTAGTTAACCACACTTTAAAATCGCCATTATCATAAACTACGGAGTTTTTACCACTGGTATTTAAGTTAGATAAAACATAGCTATATTCCGAAATATTAAACGACTGCTTCGAATCAAGACTTGCGAATACTGCGCGCATAGGTTTGCCTTCTTTAATTGCATCGACGCCTAAATACTTGGTCAATTCAAACTCATTTGCAAAAACCGGCTTAGCACAAATTTCTTTTTGCCAACCATCCATTTTGTAATAAAAAGTAAAGTATTCAATTTTATCAGCAATTTGAATTGCAATTGAATCAGAAAGTTTAAACTTGTTTTCAACATTCGAAACAAGCTCGCCGCCAACAAGTAGTTTTTGCTCTACAAGCAGCGACTTTAAATCTGAACTCACCACGCGCTTGGTAATTGCAAATACACTCCAAGGACCAACCGAAACGATAAAGAGAGTAATCGCAAACGACACAACCAACCACCGTAACGATTTTGATTGGGTCAAAATAAGATAAACTGAAACTCCATAAAGCCAAACATTAAACGTAAGTACATACAACCGATTGACGGTTAATCCATAATCGTCGATTCGGCGTATTAACCCCACCGTCATCAGTACTAGCAAAGGCAAAAGGAGCACCGAAAAGTACTGATTTAAAAACGCAACAACTTTGTTTTTCGACAAAGGATAAAGCAAAAATTTTGCAAGGTAGCCGCCTAAAGCCAAAATGGACACCAAACCTGTCACCCAGCCATTGGGGAGCTGCCAAGTGATAATTATCTTAAATAAATAGATGTATAAAATAAACAAATACAAGCCCAATATTGGGAGCAAAATATATAAACCGAGTATGCGAAGAAACTGATGTTTTTTGACAGCTTTACTGTAATACAATTCACGTGGAGGAATGGTAGCTAAAAAATAACTCGGAGCCAATAACTGAAAACAGATCATAGCCATATTACCATAAATTTTATCGTTGAATGGTGCGTTGAACAACTCTTCGATAGCAAACACAGCCAATGCCAAACCACCATAAAATACGGCCGCATAAAAAAGAATGGATATAAACTGTCGGGCATTATGCTCTGCAAATACCCAAAACGATTTATCGGTATCGCGCTTTAAATACAACACTACAAACAAACCAAGTACTAATGCCCCTAATATGGCAAAATACTGATGCAATTCCCATTCAACCGAGCTATCAAAAAAGATAAACGAATACACAGCAATAACCAACAAAATTCCAACTGACAACAAGATCTTCGCTAATTTTGATTGTAGCATTGCATTGAATAAAGCCACCATCAACATGGCTACCGTGCTCATGATAAAAAAGCCCCACACATTAAACTCCTGTTCAAAATCCTTATTGTTAATCTCAAATAAGGACATAACAGTAAGTATCAGAATGAAAATTTGTACCAAATAAAAACGACTCCACAAACTTTGCATGCTGGAAAAGATAGCTTTAACATTGATTTTTTTCATTGCTGTAACTATTTAAGGATGAAGAGAAATAACGAAATACAAACAGCACACGATATTGGTTTATTTTAATTCCAAAACCAGTGCCGATTTAGAAGGAATTTCCAACGATCGCTGAAGATTCAATGTTTCTCCATTTATAATATTCAAAGCTGATGCTGAGGAGTGAATGATTTCTTTAAATCGATCGAGCTCCAAGGGCTTTGAAGTGCCGTTATTATTAACAACCACCATTATTTTTTGATCGTTTGTATATCGAAAGTATACATAAACTCCATCTTGAGGGATAAACTGCATCATTTTACCATGCTGTAAAGCGGGCGTTCTCTTCCGATAGTCGAGTAACTTTTTGGTGTAATTGAAGATGTCGTTTTCAACGGCTTTACGCCCTTCGGCGGTAAATGCATTTCGAGCATCGGTAGCCCATCCGCCTGGGAAATCGAACCGATAACCCTCGTAGCTGCCTTTTGCACCCGTATGCATAATTTCGGTACCAGCATAAATCTGTGGATAACCGCGTACGGTCATTAGAATTGACAAAGCCATTTTGAACTTCGCCACATCACCATCTACAACCGTTGAGAAACGCTCCAAATCGTGATTATCCAAAAAATTCATTACATTATTGGTATTGGCGTACACAAAATCTTTGGCAAAATGCTCATACAAGCGCGACATACCGGTAGACCATCCCTCCTCTTCGTTGAGAGCAGCTGATAAAGCTTTCACTAGTGAAAAGTCCATCACACTTGGCAAACGCGAATCGAAACCGTCTTTATTGTTATTTCCACTTTGAAAATAAGCAATCTCAGAAGGCGAATCGGCCCAACACTCGCCGACAATATTCATGTTAGGATATTCATTTCGAATAGTTTGTATAAACTGAGCCGCCAATTTGATATCGCTATATGGATATGTATCAACTCGTACACCATCGATGCCAGCATATTCCATCCAATAAATATATACTTGTGTTAGATAATCAAACACCAATTTGTTGTTTAAATTAAAATCAGGCATATTGGTCGAAAACCAGCCTTTGGTCATCTTTTGCAGATCGGCTTTAGAGGCATGTGGGTCAGTCCATGTACTCATGCGGTAGTTGGTAGCAGTATAGGTTGGCCATTCGTTTAGCCAATTTTTATCGGGTTTGTCTTTCATCCACCAATGATGCACACTGCAATGATTGGGCACAATATCAATAATCAATTTAAGTCCATTGGCATGGCAGGTTTGTGCTAATCGTTGATAGTCGGCATTCGTACCAAAGCGGGAATCAATTTTATAATAGTCGCTGCAAGCATAGTGATGGTAACTATACATCGAATCGTTATTTTCAAAAAGAGGAGTCGTCCAAAGCGCAGTTACACCCAAATTAGCCAAATAAGGCACTTTCGAAATAATTCCATCCAAATCGCCACCATGCCTAGCTGCACGATCGTCGCGATTGACACCTTGCACATAGTTTTTAGGAGAATCGTTGGTAGTGTTTCCATTGGCAAATCGATCGGGCATTAACAAATAGATAACATCAGCTGTTGTAAAACTGGAGCGATTGGCAGAATTGTCGGGACGAGCTTTTAATTCGTAACTTATTTGTTGCTTTTGCTTGCCTAAACGCATGTTGATTGCTAACTTCCCTGCTTGAGCCGTTTTGTCAATTTTCAAATACAAAAACACATAATTGGGGTTGTCAGTCAACTCCACCTTATCTATTGAAACACCGGTATAGTTCACTGCGAAATCAGCTGAGGCAATATTAGTCCCATACAACATAATTTGCAAATTGGGGTTTTGCATACCTACCCACCAACTTAATGGTTCTACACGCTGTACGAGTGAATTAGTTTTTTTGGCTGAAGTTGTAGTTGCTAATGGCAATAAAGCGAAAACAATTATTAGTTTAAGAAGTGATTTCATTTGATGATTGATGATAGATGATAGATTAAAGAACAAAGACAAAAGAGTAAAGAGTAATAAATAAAAAGACGCTGAAAATGAAACATTCTCAGCGTCGAAAAGTTCGTGTAAATATACTGTAAATTACGCCTTTACTTTATCTTTGATATAAAGCGAAAAAACAGCAGCAATTAAAAATGACACACCAGCCATTATAATGCACAAAACAGGATTATCATTGAACCAATATTTTAATATCAAGCCAGAAGCCACACCACTCACAATTTGAGGAATGGTTATGGACATATTAAATAAACCCATAAACATTCCCATTTTGTTGGCCGGAATGGAATTGGCTAACATAGCATAAGGCATGGCTAAAATACTTGCCCAAGCAATGCCGATACCAATCATCGGAATAATTAAATAAGTTTCGTTCGTGATAAATAAAAACGATAACAATGAAACACCACCTAGAAATAACGCGAGGGCATGTGTACCCTTACGTGAGAATCGTTTTGCTAACAAGGGCAACAACAAGGCCAATACTGCCGATATTCCATTGTAAATACCAAACAATACGCCTACCCAGTCACCAGCCTCCTGAAAGCCTGCAGCTTTGGGATCGACTGTATCAAAAAAACGGAGCGCTACTGCAGGTGTAGTGTAAACCCACATGGAGAACAATGCAAACCACGAAAAGAACTGAACGAAAAGTAACTGAATCATTACAGGAGGAATCAGGAACTTTTTCTTTTCAGTAGTCTCCTCTGTTGCCAATTCTTCTGGTGGATATTCTGATGTAGTAAAAATAGTCCAAAGTATGGTCAGTATCAATACGAAAGCGCCAATATAAAACGACCAAGCCACATTGTCAGGAACAATACCAGATTCTCCTGCATCTTTGGACACACCAAACCAGTTACCCAACATATACGGAAGCCACGACCCGAGTACGGCACCTATTCCAATTAATAGAGTTTGAATTGAAAAGCCAAGCGTATGTTGTTCTTCGGGAAGTTTATCGGCCACCAATGCACGGAAAGGTTCCATTGAAATATTGATAGATGCATCCATAATCATAAGCATACCACCTCCTACCAACATCGGAGCAAACACACTCGACAAGTGCGGAGCGTTAGGCATTAAAATGAGAGCGATGCTTGTAAGTACAGCTCCCACAAGAAAATAAGGTCGACGACGCCCAAGCTTGGTCCATGTCCGATCGCTCATGTAACCAATAATGGGCTGTACAATCATACCTGTAATGGGTGCAACCAACCAAAACCAACTTAAATGGTGTACATCGGCACCGAAAGTCATTAAAATACGCGATGCATTTCCATTTTGCAAGGCAAAACCGAACTGAATACCCATAAAACCGAAACTCATGTTCCAGATTTGCCAAAAACTTAAGCGTTGTTTCATAATACAAAATATGATTTGATGATGTCAAACAATTTCTTTCGTCGTTCCTCTAATGATTAAATTTGTTTTAATAATTTTATTCGTATACTGACCATGGCTAACTCCATTAATTTTATCAATCAACAATTTGGCTGCATGCTTACCCATCTCAAAACCATGCTGTTCCACCGTGCTTAACATCGGATCACAGGCTTTCGCTAATTCTCCATCCGAAAATCCCATAATTGATACATCGTCGGGAACTTTCAAGTTATGCTGCTTACAAGCAAACAAAATACCTGTAGCACAATGATCGTTTGTAGCAAAAAAAGCATCGGGTCGTTGTTCCCAACTTAAAATTTTAGGTGTTAACTCAATGGCATCATCGCGCGTGTCGCACACCATAATCAGCGATTCATCAACAGGAATATTGTATTTTCGTAAAGCATCTAAATAGCCATTTTTGCGATTCTTCGAAATTTCCAAATGCATAGGCGATGTATAAAAAGCAATTCGTCGACAACCCGTTTTAATCAAATACTCAACAGCAGCTAGAGCACCAGCATAATCATCAACCACTACCCTATCTGTGCGCAATTCGGTACAAATGCGATCAAAAAAAACCAATGGGATATCACTTTCCATGATATCACGGTAATGATCATAATTTGTAGTATGCTTTGCCAACGAAGCCAGCACACCTGAAACACGTGTACCAACAAGCGCCTTGGTATTTCGCACTTCTTTTTCGTACCGTTCATCCGATTGGCATAAAATCACATTGAAACCTTCATCATCAGCTACTTGTTCAATACCAGATAAAACAGACGAAAAGAAAAAGTGGATGATTTCGGGAACAATAACACCAATGGTATTATTTTTACTCATGCGTAGGCTTAATGCGAGGATATTGGGTCGATAATGATTCTCCTGAGCATAAGCATTCACTACATTTTTGGTTACTTGGCTTATATCCGGGTGATTCTTTAAAGCACGTGAAACGGTAGAAGGTGAAATTTTCAACGCTTTAGCAATATCTTTAATCGTAATCGGTGACTTTCCGTTCATAGTATGTAAATAAAACAAGTTTTAAATTAAGAGTTAACTAACTTAATTGAAACTCTTTAAACAAAATGATGCATAGATTGTTTATATTATCAACCAAGAATCACAAAGTTATAACACTTAATCTAATTACAAAACTTATTTCCAAAAAAAAAGCGTACCACAGCGCAAACGATTGCATTAAAAAACTATCAAATTATTATATTTTTCTAAAGTCCTTGAATACTTAATGGCATATTTTTGTCGCTAGAATAAAACAATTGTTAATATCATATTGCTATATATTACATCAGATTTTATCTATTAATTACTCAATTTATAAACTTTAAATTCAATTTAAATGAAGGACACTAACTTTAAGCTAAATGCGCGCTTGCTAGCTTCAGTATTTGCTTTTATTATTTCCTGCGGAATGCTATGGGCACAGCAGGTTTCAATGAGAGGAGTCGTAAAAGATGCAAGTACAGGTGAACCCATCCTTGGTGCCAATGTATTAGAAAAAGGCACAACTAACGGTACAATTACGAATATCGACGGCGAGTTCACACTCAAAGTATCGGGCAATGCTACACTGGTGATTAAATACATCGGCTATGAAGCGCAAGAAGTTGCGATTGCAGGAAAAAGCAATTTAAACATTGTATTAAAAGAAGATGCCATTGCACTTGGCGAAGTTGTTGCAATTGGTTACGGTACAGTTAAAAAGAGCGATGCAACAGGCTCAATAACTGCTATTAAGCCTGAAAAACTGAACAAAGGTTTAACTACCAATGCACAGGACATGATGGTTGGTAAAATTGCCGGTGTGAATGTAACTTCCGAAGGTGGTGCTCCAGGTGGCGGATCAAAAATCCGTATTCGTGGTGGATCATCATTAAATGCTAGTAACGACCCGCTTATTATTATCGACGGTTTAGCTGTTGATAACAATGGTATTAAAGGTGTATCAAACTTACTTAGCACCTTGAACCCTAACGACATCGAGAGTTTTACTGTACTTAAAGATGCTTCATCAACTGCTATTTATGGTTCAAGAGCATCAAATGGTGTAATCTTGATTCAAACCAAAAAGGGTGCAAAAAACTCCAAACTTCAAGTTAACTACGACGGAAACTTCAACGTAAGCAACATTGCTAAAACAGTTGATGTAATGAATGGAGATCAGTACAGGGAATATGCTAATTTGCTATATGCTGGCGAAACTGATATTCTTTCAAAACTTGGCACAGCTAACACAAACTGGCAAGATCAAATCTATCAAACAGGTATCGGACACGAACACAATTTAAGTTTTAGTGGTGGTATTAAAAACCTACCTTACCGTGCTTCATTTGGTTACAACAATCAGAGTGGTATTATCAAAACTTCAAACTTCGAACGCGTAACAGGTTCGTTAAGCTTAAGCCCATCGTTTTTTGAAGACCACCTGAAAGTGAATGCAAACTTAAAAGGGATGTATATTAAAAACCGATTCGCTGATACTGGAGCTGTTGGTGACGCCGTTCGCTTCGATCCTACACATCCTGTTAAATCTACTGATGAGCCATTTGCATCAAAAACAGAAGGTTATTGGCAATGGATTACCAGTGCAGGTGCACCAAATTCAAATGCACCACGTAATCCATTGGCCTTGTTAGAACAGCGAGATGACCACTCTAAAGCGTACGATTTTATGGGTAATTTGGACTTAGACTATAAAATGCACTTCTTACCTGAACTTCGTGCACACTTAAATTTAGCTACCAACATTTCGAATGGTAAACAAGACACATGGGTGTCGCCTTACTCTGCTACAAATATGAGTAATGGAGGTTATTTAGGTTACAGTTTAGAAGATAAATGGAGTAGACAATTAACAGCTTACTTACAATACACGAAAGAAATTCCAAATAACAACTTTGACATCATGGCTGGTTACGAATGGCAACGTTTTCATCGTGAAGGTGAATATTTTGGTGAGTCTATCACTATGCCAGAATATGTTTATCAAGATGCTCCTGTGCTTTCGGCCACTCACAACCAATTAGTTTCATTCTATGGCCGTGCCAACTATACATTATTGGATAGATATTTATTTACTGCAACAGTTCGCGCTGATGGTTCATCACGTTTCTCTCCTGAAAACCGTTGGGGTACATTTCCATCAGTAGCGTTTGCCTGGAAAATGAACGAAGAAAGTTTCATGAAAGATGTTCGTCAAATTTCTGACATGAAACTTCGCTTAGGATATGGTATAACTGGTCAACAAGATTTATTCGGTTCTTATGCAGATTTCGTATATCTTCCAGTATATACCGAAAATAAAGACGGAGCGTACTATCCATTTGGAGATGATTATTATCCAACTTCACGTCCTGATGCCTACAATTCGAAACTTAAATGGGAAAAAACAACCACATACAACGCAGGTTTTGATTTAAGTTTGCTTAATAACAAGTATACTGTAGCTCTTGACTATTATTACAGAGTGACTGATGATTTGTTAAACCTAACACCAGTACCCGCTGGAACAAACTTTAAAAATAAAGTATTTCAAAATGTAGGTTCATTAAACAATCAAGGTATTGAATTGATGCTTGGAGCAAAACTAATTACGAAAAAAGATTTAACTTGGGATGTAAATTATAATGTTACTTACAACAGAAACAAAATTACCAAATTAACTACAGGTAGTCAAGATGGTTATTATGTCCCAGCAGGTGGTATCTTCCAAGGATCTGTACAAGCATATGCTGTAGGATATCCTGCTAATTCATTTTTTGTTTATCAACAAGTATATGATAATGCTGGTAAACCAATCGAAGGTTTATATGTAGATAGAAATGGCGACAGCAAAATTAATGAAGAAGATAAATATTTCAATCACAAAAGCAGCCCAGATGTAACCATGGGACTTTCAACCAAAGTGGTTTACAAAAACTTCGACTTTGGTACAAGTATACGTGCAAGCATTGGTAACTATGTTTACAACTCTGTTGCAGCTGAACGCTTAAATGTTGGTACAAATGGTGTATGGTCACCACTTGGGTTCTTCGAAAACAAAGTAATGTCAGCATTCGACACAAACTTTACAGGTCAAAGTGGTATTACCTACTTATCAGACTATTATGTACAAAATGCGTCATTTGTTCGTATCGACAACATTACGGCTGGATATACTTTTGGTAAATTGTTCAATGGTGTAATTTCTGGTGGACGTATTTCTGCAACAGTTCAAAACCCTTTGGTATTAACAGGTTACAAAGGTTTAGACCCTGAGGTTTTTAGTGGTATTGATGGAAGTCTCTATCCAAAACCTATCATGACAGTAATCGGACTATCACTTAATTTTTAATTATTACATTCAAAAAAAATATTATGAAAATAAATAAAAAAATAGGACTATACATCATGTCGCTAGTTTTTGGACTAGGAATGACTTCATGTGTACAAGATTTAGACATTGAGCCTATTGACCCCTCGGTGTCACAAACATTTAGCGAGCCTGAAGTATTTGCTAAAGTATATGCAGCTTGGGCCCTAACAGGTCAACAAGGAGCAGCGGGTAACAACGATATTGATATTGACGATGAAGGTCGCTTCTCGTTATTCAGAACTTTGTGGGTAACCCAACAATTGCCTACCGATGAGGCTGTATGTGCTTGGGGCGATATTGAAATTGTAACCATGAACAAATCGGCATTTACATCTACCAATCCAGCATTAAAAGGATTATATGCTCGTTTGTATTTTGTTATCACCATTTCGAATCACTATTTAGAAAAAACAAAAGACAATACATCGGATGAAATTTCTAAAAAGAGAGCCGAAGTAAGGTATTTGCGCGCACTTGCTTACTACTACTTACTTGATAATTTTGGAAATGTACCTTTTATTACTCAAGTGAGCTCAGTAGCTCCACAACAAATTAAAAGAGCTGATTTATATGCATGGTTAGAAACTGAGCTGAAAGACCTTGAACCAATGATGTTTGAGCCTAAACAAGCTCCATATTATAGATTGGACAAAGCTGCTGCTTGGATGTTATTGTCACGACTTTATTTAAACGCTGAAGTATATTCAGGTACTGCTAAATGGAACGAAGCTGCGATGTATGCCAAAAAAGTAATTGACTCAGCATACCAATTAGCATCAAATTACAAGTATTTGTTTATGGCTGATAATGCTGGTGTAATTGACGGTTCAACTATCAACGACGCTCCAAAAGAAATTTTGTTCCCTATTGCGGCAGATGGAGTAAAAACTAAAAACTGGGGTTCATCTATCTATATGATTAACTCTACACGTACTGATGGAATGACTGCTTGGGGTACAACTGGTGGTTGGGGTGGTAACAGAGCTCGCAAAGCTTTGATCTTAAAATTCTTCCCGAATGGAGATGTTCCAGCAGCTGATAATCTTGTAACAGCAGCAGCAGACGACAGAGCCATGTTCTATTCAACAGAACGTACTTTAGCAATTAGCGATGTTACTAAATTTAAAGAAGGTATTTCGGTACAAAAACATGCTAATATCAGAGCTGATGGTAAAGCAACAAACGACAAAGAGTTCCCAGACATGGACATCCCATTTATGCGTGCTGCAGAAGCTTATTTGACTTATGCTGAATGTGTGACTAGAGGAGCTTCTACTATAGGTGGTTATTCAGCATTGCAAGCAGTTAATGCCCTACGTGCTAGAGCAAATGCAGCAACTCTTGTAACTATCAACAAAGATGTAGTACTTGATGAATGGTCGAGAGAGTTTTATTTCGAAGCTCGTCGTAGAACCGATTTAATTCGTTACGGTTTATTTACTGGTGGTTCATACAATTGGGATTGGAAAGGTGGAGTAGCAAATGGTACAACTTTGCCATCATACCTTAATTTAATGCCTTTACCAGCCGACGATTTAAATGCGAATCCAAACTTGGTTCAAAACCCAGAGTATTAATCTAAAGATTGATAACCATCAAAAATAAATAAGATATGAAAAAAATTAATATATTTCTAATTGGGTTGTTGGTAATGATTGGCTTTTCTGCTTGTCAGAACGATGAATTAGTAACGATAAACCCGAAAGCTGAAACTGGCGAAATCAGTTTTGTGCTCAACAAGTCGCAGTACAAAGACTTAACATACATATTGGACGAGAACAAAAACAACTTGAATATGGATGTTTTCACTTGTTCTCAACCAGATTATGGTTTTACTGCAGCAGTTACCTATTATGTTCAGGCATCATTTAATGAAAACATGAGTGACTCTGTTGAATTAGCATCGTCTATTAATGGAGAAAGTGTAGCCATCAACGTAAAAGAAATGAATAAAGCAATGCTTCAATTGTACAAAGGCACGATGCCAAACCCGACAGTTGAGCGTACAGTGTACATTCGTTTGAAAGCTGTTGTTAGCACAGCAACTTCAAGCCCGCTTGATAAAGAGCTAACTGTAAAACCATTGTTTTCGAACATTGAGTCAATTAAAATCCATCCTTATTTTATGGAAGATTTAGTGACATACGACAAAGCCAAATCATTAAAATACTGGTATATAGTTGGTTTAGGTGATGGAGCATGGAATAATTCTGAAGCAGGCGTAGGGGCATCATTAGTGCCACTAAGTGTTGTAGAAGGAAGTAAATATGATTCTGAAGGAAATGGTACTTTCTCATACACTGGATATATTAAAGCATCACAAGGATTTAAAGTGATACATGTACTTGGTAGCTGGGACACTCAATGGGGTAATAATGGCAGTGAAGGTATTAATAACCCTGTGCTGAAAACGCCATCATTAGAGCCATCCAACTTTAAAGTTCCTGAAGATGGTTATTACACCATTACCTTGAATTCAATTTCAAAAACAATGGTAATAGAAGCAGCTGCTATTACTCCAACAGTTTACAATTCAGTAGGATTAATTGGTGAAATGACTAGCTGGGGTTCAGATATTGTACTTTCGAAATTCCAGGCCGACAATAACCATGTTTGGTATACTGAGTATACGTTTGCTGCCAACAGTCAATGTAAATTCAGAGCGAATGCAGGCTGGGACACAAACTGGGGTACACCATCAGCTATTGAACCAGATCCATTATTCTCTGCTGTAGGCTTGGGTAAAATGGGAGGTAAAAACATGATTAAAGAAGCTGGCACATATAAGGTTATCTTTAACGACATTGACGGTTTTTATACATTTATCAAAAAATAAGAATTAACGCTCCGCTTATGGGCGGAGCGCTTAATACATTTTACAACAATTAAATACTAATTGAAAATGAAAAAAAATATTATATATATATTCGCCCTGTTGGTTAGCTCGGTTTTGTTTTTTACGGCTTGCGACGATCCGTATGCAGATCAAGTTGTAGCAGACCCAACAATTAATGAGCAAGGCCCAATACAAGATGCTAATTTTGTGTTTGCGTTAAAAACTGGAGTCAATCCGATAGTAATTGATGTAAACGAACTAGATGATACATTAGCTCTTTACAATTGCACAACAATACCAACGCTTATTGATACTGCAGCAACTGTTTCGTATACACTTCAGATATCTAACATGTCTGACTTTAGTTCCTACGCAACAATCAAAACAATCTTTTCAGGGAAAGTAAATAGTGATTTAAAAATCCCTTACAAAGATTTAAACGATTCGCTTTTGGTTTATAACGATGCAGTGGCTGAACAAACAGTTTATACACGTGTGGTAGCTGTTATTTCGAACAGTGGCTTACAAGCGGCTGTTAAAACTGCCGTTGTAACTTTAAAAGCAACTCCGTATAAGAGTCCACTTCAATCGTACACAATCAACAAACCTCGTCCATATTACATTATTGGTATGGCTGATGGCGCTTGGAACAATTCTGTTGCAGGATTAGGTGTTTCTATCTTCCCAATGACAGTTGTTGAAGGTGATCATTTCAATGCGGATGGTGATGGTAAATTTACATTCACAGGCTATTTCACAACATCTCGTGGATTTAAACTCATTAGAAATGTAGGTAACTGGGACGAACAATGGGGTGCACAATCAAACAACGACATTACAAAACCTGTACGTAACGATGGTGGATCAGGTGACTTTAGAGTTCCTGCTGACGGTTATTACACTATTAGTCTAAATTCGGTTGAGCATACTCTAACAATCGTTGCTTCTTCTGCTACTCCTACTAGCTATACACAAATTGGTTTAATTGGAGGATTTAATGGTTGGGGTAGCGACATTGTAATGACACCATGCGAAACAAGTAATAACCACAACTGGTACACAACAGTAACTTTCACTGGTAATGATCAAGGTAAATTCCGTGCAAATGGAGGTTGGGATATTAACTGGGGATCTGCAGGATCATCAGACGGCAATCCATTGTATATGTTTACTGGTATTGGTGGACAAGGCGGAAAAAACATTGGTGTGAAAGCTGGCACTTTTGTAGTTATATTTAACGACATTGATGGTGGATATTGGTTTATTGAAAAATAAAACGAAACATCATTTTTCAACCAACAGGGTTTTCAGCAATGGAAACCCTGTGTTGTTTTACAGACATTAGATACTATATATTTGAATAACTCAACAGAAACAAATATGAAACGAGCCATGAGCAACAACTCACACAAAGAGATGATTATCATTGGCGAGTTCCATCTGACAACTAAAAAATCAATTATAAACAGATGAAACGTCCATGTTAAAATAATTATTAACACACAAAGCAATGATTATTTTAACATGGTAAGTTCCATCTTACCTTTTAAAAAACAAATATAAACAGATGAAAAGAACAATTATTAGTAGCGTTATAATGATAGTGACAACCATAAATTTTGTTTTCGCACAACAAAAACCCGCTGTAAGTTCAGGTAATGTGGACCGTATCGGTCAGTTTCAATCGAACTATGTGGCTCCACGCGATATCGACATTTGGCTTCCCGAAGGCTATAGCACAGCTAAAAAATATGCTGTGTTGTATATGCACGATGGACAAATGCTGTACGATGCAAACAGTACCTGGAATAAGCAAGCATGGGAAATGGACGAAGTGGCTTCTAAATTAATTGCTAATGGCCAAGTTGAACCATTTATTATTGTGAGCATATGGAATGTTGGCGAAAAACGCCATACCGACTATTTTCCACAAAAACCGTATGAGTCGCTCAATACTGACCAAAAAGAATTTGTAACCAAGCAACTAATTGAGAAAGGAAGAATTAAAGAGCCGTTTGCGCCGCAATCCGACAATTACCTGATGTTTATGGTCAATGAGCTGAAACCTTTTATCGATAAAAATTATGCGGTAAAATCAGATCGTAAACACACCTTTATAGCCGGAAGTAGTATGGGAGGATTGATTTCGATGTATGCATTGTGTGAATATCCGAAGGTATTTGGAGGTGCAGCTTGCCTGTCGACACATTGGCCGGGTATATTTTCAGTAGAAAATAATCCAATACCACAATCTTTCAACGACTATCTGAAGTCGAAACTACCCAAACTAAAAAAGAGCAAATTATACTTCGATTATGGCGATCAAACCTTGGATGCTTTATATCCTCCGCTTCAAAAAGAAGTAGATAAACTTTTGAAATCGCAGAATCCGAAAATGAAATACAAATGGGAAACTCGCTTTTTCGAAGGCAAAGATCATAGCGAAAATGCCTGGAAAGAGCGAGTTCATATCCCTTTATTGTTCTTAATGAACGATTAGTTTCGTTTTAATATCATACTTTGAAGAGGCATTAAATTTACTTTAGTGCCTTTTATTTTTTTGGAACTAAGCAAATCGATATAGTTCCCTGCAGGAACTTTGAAAGACTGTTTCTTTGCATCCATATTGAACAAAACAATTATTGAATTTCCATTCAACGTGCGCTGATAAGCTAGCTTTGGACCTTGCGCCTCTAAAAATTCAAACTCTCCATCAACTAGCTCTGAGTTTTGCTTTCGTATTTCTATGAGTTTTTTATAATGTTGAAACATCAACTCGTTAAAAGCTACTGAATCGTATTCGGGTTTTACAGGCTGTACATTATTCCTATTCTCGGGAGCAAACTTCATTTCTTTCCACCACAATGGTTTACGGCCAAACGGATCGTCGGCACCCCACATCCCCATTTCATCGCCATTCCAAATTTGAGGTGCTCCTAAAGTTGTAAATAAGTGCACAAGGTAAAGTTCCAATCGTTTGTACGATTCCGCGTCGGGTTTACCTGTTTTGTACAGTTTATTTTCGTTCGGGTTTGCATTGTGTTTGTATTTATTTGGATTATAAAAGTCGGACAACAAACGCGGCGCATCATGCGACGAAGAAACATTCATCATGGCTTTTACGCTTTCGGGTTTTAACCTATTCCATTGAAACAACAAACTATCCTTTAGCTGAGCTGCATCAATCGCATAATCGGTTTTGGCAAAGAAATATCGAGCCGGACGGTAAACTTGATAAAACATCACCGCATCAAACATATCGCCCTTCATATAAGGAGTTGGATCCATCAAAATTTCAGGCCATTTTTCCCACCATATTTCACCTATCAGATAAGCATCTTCTTTAACTGAACGAACAAAAGTTCGATAATCGCGCCAAAAGCCTAGCCCAATTTGGTCGGCAACATCCAAACGATATCCATCTACCCCTTTTGATAGGTCGCCATCAGGTGCTAACCAACGTTTAGACACATCGAATATATGCTGTTTTACACCCGCCTCCATATTTCCTTCGTAGGGTTTACCACTAATTCGTGCTCCTTTCAATTCCGTTTTTTTAAACTCCGGTAAATAAGCCAAATTGTACCAGCCTTCGTATTTAAACTCATTTTGAGCTGTTTCAGGATTATCAAAACTTAAAATATTGTACCACGATTTGTAGGGTGATGCCTGTTGATTTTTCAACACATCAGTCCAAGCCCAGAAGTTGGTACCCGTATGATTCCACGAATAATCCATAATTACGCGTATACCACGTTTATGAGCTTCGTCGATAAGTTTCAAAAACAATTTATCGGCCGAAGTCCATTTCCAGGTACTCGGATCGGCTGGATTTTCAGAAGCTATGAGTTGCTGATCGCCTACAGGATCAGGGCCAAAATTCACATCGACATGATGGTAGTTGCGAGCATCGTACTTGTGTAAAGATGGTGCATCGTTAATTGGGTTGAGGTAAATGGCAGTAATACCTAAATCAGATAAATAATCCAGTTTATCGAGTACACCTTGCAAATCGCCACCATAACGACGGTACTGAAGCAACTCACTAAACGATTTAGTTGACCCCTCCATCCAACTATCACGCCCAAACCAATCGCCAGTCCAATCGGATATTTTCCAGTTGGCCGGAGCTACAATATTCATATTCGATACAGTGGTTGTTTCGTTAGTTGGATCATTCGAACGATCGCCATTGTTAAAACGCTCCACAAATATTTGATACCAAACAACATCCTTTGCCCACGCTGGTGGTTCATTGAAATTTGTGTTTGCAAATGATTGATTAGTTAGCAACAATACCAAATTGAATGCTAATAAAAATTTTAACTGCTTCATTTTTCGTTTTTTTTGATATAAATAAATATTATGTATTCAAGATAAATGGGAACATTCTAAAACGTTAGTAGTATAACAAATTTACAACTAAATAAGCCTTAGTTAGATAAAAAAAAAGAGCTTCTTGCTTGAAAACTTTTGCAAACGTTTGCAACAAAAACAATGTCATTTTCAAATCGTTATAGAATACACGAACGATAAATACTATATATTTGTCGTACAAATTGGTTTTCCATCAATCGAAAAATACATTATATTCAATGAATATGAAAAAAATTACTTTCCCTATTTTATTCTTATTAATAGTCGTTAGCTCCTGGGCGCAAATTATTGTTAGTAATCCAGCTTTAATAACCAAAGATTATGCTGGCGAAATTGAACTCATCTACGATGCCACCAAAGGTACAGCAGGATTACTGAACTACACAGGAACCGACGGTGTATATGCTCACATTGGCGTAATTACGAATCTCAGCACCAGTAATTCCGACTGGAAACACGCTCCTACCTGGGGCGACAACTCCGCAAAATACAAACTAACTAGCTTGGGCAATAACAAATGGAAATTAGTTATCACACCGAGCATGGCTTCGTACTTTGGATTAACACCAACCGAAGTAGTCAAAAAATTGGCCATGGTTTTCCGTAACGGATTAAAAACCAAAGAGGGTAAAGATACAGGAGGCACCGATATTTTTGTTACGGTGTACGATGCTGGACTAAATGTGACTTTCACCTCCCCTACCAGCAATCAATCCCTGACAGTTGGCACCACACTCCCTATCACCGTAAATGCATCGGTTGCTGCAAACCTTGAGCTACGCTTAAACTACTCAGTTGTAAAAACCACTGCTGCAAGCACTTCATTAACTCACTCACAACTATTCAACGCAGCAGGTGATTACACGCTAATAGCGTCAGCCACTTTGAACAGCGCCACTGTATACGACACATTAAAGGTTTGCGTACCCGAGCCCGTAGTGAATCAAACTCGCCCGACCAATACGCAAGTGGGTATCAATTACATCGACAATTCGACCGTTACACTTGTATATCATGCTCCTAACAAATCGAATGTTTTTTTAATGGGCGAATTCAACGACTGGTCGCAATTGAATGCTTATCAACTTAAAAAAGATGGAGAGTATTGGTGGATAACATTAAGTGGATTAACTCCAGGTAAAATATATGGGTATCAATATCTTGTTGATGGAACTATACGTACAAGTGATCCGTATACCGAAATGGTTCTCGATCCTTGGAATGACAAATGGATCAACGAAAAAAATCTTATTTATCCAAATTTAAAACCATATCCTGCTGGTAAAACCGACGGATTAGTAGCAACTTTTCAAACCGCAAAACCGGCTTACAATTGGGAATCAACGAACTTTAGCATCGTCAACCGTGAAAACTTGGTGATTTACGAATTACTAATTCGCGACTTTACAGCCGAAAAATCGCTTCAAGCAGCCATTCAAAAACTGGATTATTTGAAAACATTGGGAGTAACGGCTATCGAGCTGATGCCTGTACAGGAATTTGATGGCAACAACTCATGGGGCTACAACCCGAACCATTATTTTGCACCCGACAAAGCCTATGGCACTGCAGAAACCTACAAACAATTTGTAGACGAATGTCACAAACGTGGCATCGCTGTAATCTTAGACATTGTACTCAACCATGCTACTGGTTCGCACCCTTTTGCTCAGCTTTTTTGGAACAGCACAACCAACAAAACCGCTGCAAACAACCCTTGGTTTAATGTGGATGCACCTCATCCATACAGTGTGTTTCACGACTTTAATCACTCGTACCAAGGAACACGCGACTTTTTTAAACGTATGATTCAATTCTGGTTAACCGAATATAAAATTGATGGTTACCGCCTTGATTTAACCAAGGGCATCACCCAAAAATCGAGCACCGAAAGCACTGCATCGGCCTACGATCAAACGCGTATTGATTATCTAACCGAATATTACAATGCTGCAGTGGCTGCTAAAAGCGATGTAATGTTTATACTTGAACATTTTTGCGACAACAGCGAAGAAATGGCACTTGCTACCAAAGGAATGTATTTGTGGCGAAATGTAAACAACTCGTATTCTCAAGCAGCAATGGCCTATTCAAGCAGCAGCGATTTTTCGGGCATGAACACCTCACCTCGCCGCTGGGTAGGCTACGCCGAAAGTCACGATGAAGAACGAAACTTCTACAAAGCCAAAGCTTTTGGCGACGGTATCGTAAAAACAGACTCAATCTACCGAATTAGTCGAGTACCTCTTAATATCGCATTCACAACCCTAATTCCAGGCCCTAAAATGGTGTGGCAGTTTGGCGAGCTAGGCTACGATATTTCAATTGACGCCTTAGGTGGAAGAACGGCCGAAAAACCAACCGCATTCGGATGGTTAAACCTCGCTCATCGAAAAGCAGCTTACGATAATGCATCGAAAATAATATCGTTACGTAAACTATACCCCAATGCATTTACACAAGGCTCTTTCAGCTTACAAGTTGGCACTAGCAACTGGAGTCAAGGTCGAAGCATCAGCCTAACTCATTCGGACTTGAGCATGCTTGTTTTAGGCAACTTTACGAATAATTCGATAAACACCACCGCTACCTTTGGCAAAACAGGCAAATGGTATAACCTATTAACAGGCACCGAACTTGATGTAACGAACGTATCGACGAGCATAACACTTGCGGCAGGAGCTGTTCACATTTACACCGACCGTAAAGTGGAAATTCCGAATTCGACAGTAAACCCAGAGCAAAGCACAAGCTATGTGTATCCAACCTTAAGCAAAGGCATTGTAAACATTATATCGACCAACGGAAACAACACCGTGAACGTGTATAATATGGTTGGAGCTAAGCTAATAAGCGTTGAAAACGCCACAGAAATAGACTTAGGAGGATACAACAAGGGTATGTATTTTTTCGAAATAATAGAAAATGGTTCAAAAAATAAGATTAAGGTTATAAAAGAATAGTGTTGATTGTTTGAAGTAAAAGCGCGTGTGCCCTAAAAAGCATACGCGTTTTTTTGTAACTTTGCGCATCAAAATCTTCAAATCTTTAAATATCAAATCTTCAAATAAATATGTACATATACGAACTCGAACTCAAAGTGCGCGACTACGAATGCGATATACAAGGCGTTGTAAATAACTCGGTGTATCAAAACTACCTGGAACATACACGCCATGAATTTCTCGAAGCCAACCATGTAAGCTTTGCCGAGCTCCACAACCGAGGTATCGACGCCATGGTTTCGAGCATCGAAATAGCTTACAAAACAGCTCTCCGTCCCGGCGATTCATTTATTTCCAAACTTTATATCGAAAAAGAAGGTGTGCGCTACGTTTTCCATCAAGCCATCTACCGCAAATCGGACAATAAACTGGCCATCAAAGCTAAGGTGAACGCCGTTGTGGTAATTAATGGTAAGCTTGGGTCTTCACTACCCGAGTTTGATCAACTTATAAGTGCGAAATAATTATCGTACCAACAAACTATTCGGCGTTTGACACTGTTAATATATACAACTTAATAATTTCGAATTTAATAAAACAACAATATGAATGAATTTTTAGAAACCGAAGAGAAAATTGTAAAAATGCTTCGTACCGTGTACGATCCTGAAATACCTGTAAACATATACGACTTAGGCCTGATTTATAAAATTGAAGTTAGTGATGGTGGATTTCTTGCCATCGACATGACACTTACTGCTCCTAACTGCCCCGCTGTAGATTTTATAGTAGAAGATGTAAAAATGAAAGCTGGAAGTGTTGAAGGTATCACGAATGTGGATGTAAACATTGTATTTGAACCAGCATGGGACAAAGAAATGATGAGCGAAGAGGCTAAGCTTGAACTTGGGTTCTTGTAACGCAGCTTTTAAAACATAAAGAATAAAGCCAGTATCAAGTTTAAGTTGACACTGGCTTTAATCGTATTTAGTACCTGATTACTTTTTACGTACAATCAGTTTTTGCGAACTAGTCCCTTCGTTGGTAGTAACCGTTACAATGTAAACTGTTTGATCCGATACAGGCAGTGTAAACAAGCTACGTCCTTCAATTTTTTCGTTGAATAATACATGGCCGGCAACATCCGTAATTTTCACAACAGCATTTACATCAGCTAGCTTTTTAATAAACAACTGATAATCAGCAGCAAAAACATTTACCGTTGATGTCGTATTGAGAGGGGTCGACACAATTCGGAATCGGTCTTCGGATGTAGTTTTATTAAATGCTTTGAAAGTATAGGTCGAACCATTTGCGGTTATATCTGTCAACACATCCGTTTTTGTATCCAACAAATAAATAGACTGATACTTTAATTCCGTGTTTTTATGTTCGAACTTAAGCGTGTAAACCGAATCGACACCAGCTCTAAAGCCAAGTACTGAGTTATTTAAATCGTTCACCGCATTGATATTGTAATTAAAATCGGTTTCGGAACCATAAATACGAGGCATGCCCGCAGCGGGTGACACTTTTTTACCATCATAACCATTATCAAATGAACGAGTAAAACGATCGTCGACAAAAATCCACATATTATCGGCACGAGTAGTTCCTTGCAAAATGATGCTACTAGACACTAAGCTCTCTTCATCGAGTGAAGCATCCTTGTTTTTGGAAGGAGCTCGTTGAATTTCACTATTTCCCATTTTCACAGCATTGTATGAGATATTTACATACGCATTAGTAGTTGATGTAATAACCTTGGTTAGCATGGAACTCATAGAAGGTACTTGACGAGGAATACCTGCATAACCAGCCAGATTTTTGGGAACCGACACGTATTGCCCCGGTGTTGAACCTAGTTTTGACGTATTGCTTTCCCAGCTATTAAACGAACCAGTGTTGTACAAATATACTGTTGCTTCCATATCGCTACCAAACTCAATTTGGCGAATATCGATGGCAGCTGCATATGGATTGGCTAAAATATGCTGCCCAGGGTATATTGCTCCACTTGTTTTAGCTAACTGCCCTGAATTGAAATTAGAGTTTACCAACTCACCACTCATGGTAATGGTACGTTGCGTTTGGAATCCAAGCTCATACCCAATAAATGGTGAAAGTACAGAGCTATTACCCAATTGCACCCAGTGATTAGCAGTGGTAGTACCCGCCTCGTTACGTTGACGAACATATCCACCATAAAAAGTTGGCAAAGCCCCAAGCGTACGTACTGGTATGCCAAAATACTGCCAATTATACCTGCTACCCGATGGTTGCGAAAGGTCCCAAGTTGAACGCGAGAACATCTCGACAGATGCCTGAACGGCATTTAATTCAGAATTGAAAAATATCAACGATCCGTTTGGAAGCGAAGAACTCGATTTAATAACCAATCCACTAGTTCCTGCCAAGTTTGTAACCGTACCATTTACAGTCAGGGTTTTAGCGGCACTTATTGTTAGTTTTTTAGCGGCATTAATACCTAAATTATTATTCAAGCTAAAATCAGTATTTAATGTCACTCCCACCCCATTATCGATGGTTAAATTATGAGCTTTGTTATCCAAGAACACGTTTGCTTCAATTGTTTGAGCAGCCACACCTGCAAATTCGAAACTTGTTAAATTAGTATAAGTGTCAAATCTGCCAGCTGTAGCAGTTATTGAGCCCAATAGTTTAATAGTTCCATGGAGAGAAACATTATTGCTATTATTTACCTCTAAATGATACACTTGATTATTATAAAATGACCCTGCTGGAATAGACTGCGCATTCACCCCTGCAATAATTACTTTAGTTGAAGCAGATGATGCATCAATTTGCGCACCATTAGTAAATTGCAAATCGCCTTTGATCGTTAAATTTTTACCATTTGTTACTACTCTGTATGTTCCTTGCGCGTTGATAATATTTGTAACTGACCGATCGATATCCATCACACAATGATTAACTGGTGCGGGATCAAACTCGATGTTTGCATCCACTTCGGGCACTAAATTTCCTGTCCAGTTACTTGCAGTCCCCCAATCGGTGGTATTTGTACCTTTCCAACGGTTTACGTTTTTCTCCCAGGCACCCATTGTAGGATTAGTAGCTGGGCGCGAAAATGCTCCATAATCCACTGCTACCCCTGCACCAGCAATACCCGTTAGCGTAACCCCTACCTTGTAATCGGTTGCCACCAAACTACCTGCGTTAGTAAATGTTGCGTTGGTAGTTACGCTGTTTCCATCTTGACCAGTTTCAGTCTGAATTGCGTTTAAGTTTGCTAGATTAGTCGAAGCCACACGCCCCAAAGTGGCACCACCACTAGCTCCAACTCGGTAATTATTATAATTAACAGTTAAATTGGCTGCGCCCCCTACGGCATAATGCATAGCAATATGACAACCATTACCTGAACTACGGGTACGTAAATTATTGAAAATATTATTTCGATAATTACGTGTGCCAGCTGCATTGCCCGAATACATGGCGTACGAGAAGTTATTACCTGCTGTAGAGCCTGAGATATAAACTGTATTGAAATAGGCATTGGTTGTTTGACCCGAGTTATTGACATCATATAAGCCATAAACCACATTATTCGTTGCATCGCCAAGCACCACAATATTATTCGAATAAGTCACATTCCCCGAGCTAGCCACTATCCCCATCATAGAGGCTGCGGCACTTGGCAAGCTTATACTATGAACAAAATTACGAGTAACCGTATTGGTTGCGCTTGTAGCTGCACGCATATAAATACCCGAAACGAAGCCAGCAAAACTTGCATACGAGTTCGTCAATGCAGATACTGTATTTTGAGCCACTGTACGGTTGGCCGATGTATTTATTAAGTTAATACCGACAACAGCCATTTCAAAATCGGTTGCTGTATTGGCATTGGCAATGCTTAAATTACGAACTGTATTTTGCGATATAGTATTAGAAGAACCAGCGCTAATCAGAATTCCATTTACTCGCCCACGTGTTGCGGCAGTTGTATTTGAAGTCGCATTCGATAGGTTAACTATGGTGTTTTGAGTTACCGACACAGCCCCTGTTCCATCGGAGTTTACCCCATAAAGGGTTTGGGCACTACCGGTAGCAGACGATGTTGTTACAATGCTATTTGCTGTGATTGTACTACCAATAGTATTATTATTCACAACGAATGAACCTGCCGAAGCCGACTTATAAATACCAATAAAGTTAGTAGCATTTGCAGCTGTAGCATTTGCAACCGTAATGGATCCAATAATGTTATTTGAGATTTCGACATCGGATGCTGAACTTACATTCACCGCATATATATTTCCACCTGTGGTTCCGTTGGTAATTACGATTGAACCCGTTCCTGTGGAAGCACCTACTGTATTAGCCGTAGCAACACCTACATTAACTTTGCCACCTTCAATTTTTAAAGCATTCCAGCTGGCATTAGCCGAATTACTATAACTAATGTTTCGAATAATGTTTCCGTCAATAGTTGTTGGAGTTGATGATCCTACATTAACTCTTATGGCACTAAATGCATTGTCAGCAGCGTTGGTTTTTGTCCAAGTACCAGCAGCCAAAGCAGCACTACCACCTATGTAATTCGACGAAATAACATTGCCATTACTTGTAACATCATCAATAGAAATAATATTATAAGCTACTGATGAAGAAGGAGCAAAACTGGTGGTTTCGTAGAAACTATTACCCGAAATAGTGGTATTGCTTGTATATTGCACAATATTTACCCCACTCGAAATAGCATTAGGGCGCAAAAAATCAAAAATCTCATTCGATAAAATTTTATTCGAACTATTTGCAAACCCACTTGAACCAGCTAAATAAAATACATTTGTAGGACGGTTTGAATTAGTAACCGAAGTAATTTTATTTAATTGAAAAACATTGTTATTATTACCTGCACCTACTGTAGCACTACCTACCACAATGTTGGCTGTTGCTGATCCTGTAGCAGAACCTTTGATATTACAATACCGAACTGTATCTGATTGGGCTGTATTGTAAAGTCGGAAAACCGATGTACCTGCAATAGAAGAAGTACTTGTATTGACAAAGCTAAACTCATACGCATCACCAGACCCGTCAACACGACCATCAAAAATAACATTATCAGCTCCATTTAAATCAACTATTGGAGCATTCAAATTTCCAGTCACAACGATACCGCTTCGAGCTGGAATAATTAGTATACGTGAATAGTTAGCACTACCCTTTCCACTCGCATTAAGCACTGCACTTTCGGTTTCGGTTGTATTTCCTCTAAATTTAATGGTAATATCACCTTGATATTGCCCACTGTTTATATCATCGAATGCTAATTTCAATCGTGAGTAGGTTTCTTGCTTAATTCCGCCAACCCAAGTTTCAACTGGGTTTTCGAAAAACTCCCACGCTCCCATAGTTGGGGATACACGTGTTACATTGTCAAAATCAGTTGGCACATCACCTAGCGTAGTTCCAACAAGCTGAACATTGGTTTGATAATCGATAGGTAGCGTACCACCCAAGTTTACAAGCACAGGATCTACATTTAAACTATTAGTATCGAAACCAGTACCTGCTTTCCATGTCGCAAACGTATTATAAGTTGTTCCGCCTGCAATACCAAAACGTTGAGCAAACTGATAATCGTTATAATCGAGTGTTACATTCGAGGTACAATCGAGATAAATTGCATAGTGCGAAATAGTACCTGAACTATTCACACGTCCATCCCACAAAATATTGTTACGAATATCAACAGTAGCTGGACAATTTAACGATCGAAAAGCATAAGAATTTGAAGTACCCGAAAGTGCAGTACCCGACAAATAGACCGTATTATGATAAACTTTTGCATCATCATTGGTATTAGTCCAAATCCCCCAAATAGAGCAACCTGTGTTTATATTATTCCCTAAGTAAACAATATTGTTAGATGTTATAAATGAACCATCTTGCAACGAAATACCATGCAAATACGAACCTGTAGAGCCACTAGGACTTGCTGGAACAACAAAAGTGTGAACGAAATTTCGTGATATTAATGCATTCGTTGCGTGTGGTCCATCAAAATAAATACCATACATTTCAATTTTCCCAGTAGCAGGAGTTTCAAGACTATAAACCGTGTTTTCACTAATACGCTGCACGCTACCAAGCAATTTACTGATGACAGAAATACCAACTATGGACGCATTGGGGTAGTTTGCACCGTTAGACAAACCCGATGAAATTAACTTGTAGACAGTATTACTCTGTACTGTATTTGTTCCTGCATTCGAAAAAATTCCTCTTATTCGCGACGATAGTGTTGTTTCTGTCGTACTATTGGTCATATTCGAGATTATATTATCAACAATCGATATTTCAGCAGTGCCTAAATTGTAAATTCCATAAACTATTTGCGAATTAGATGTTGATATTGAACTTGCATTAATACTATTTGCAGTAACTTCACTACCAATTTTATTCGCATTAAATGTAATATTACCTGCACTTGCCGACTTATAGAGACCATAAAAATTAGTAGCATTTGTTGATGCCGAAGCTACTACGGTAACAGAGCCTATTATGTTATTTGACACCAACACATTAGCCGTTGAACTCACACTTATACCATAAAAAGCAGCTCCAGTAGCACCACCTGTAAAAACAATTGAACCAGTACCTGTTGATGACCCAATGCTATTAGCATTTACATTACCAACATTTACAGCACCTCCTACCACATTAATTGCGGTGAAGTTAGCTGCACCCGAATTGGCATAATTAAAATTGCGGATAATATTGTTTTGTATACTATTATTACTTGCACCCACATTGAGATAAATAGCTGAAAAGGTATTATTAAAAGCGTTTGTTTTTGTCCAGGTACCAGATGCCGAAACAGCACTACCACCAATAAAATTGCCTGAAATATTGAAATTAATGCCACTTGAATTATCAACGCGAATTACCGAATGCTCAACCGAGGCTGTAGGAACAAACGAAGTGGTTTGATAAAAATGATTGTCAGTAATCGAAAAATCAGTTGAAAAAGCGCCAACACTAATGGCTGATGAAGCTATGCCAAGATTAAGAAAGTCGTAAAAATTATTATTTCGTATATAATTCTGACTATTAACATAACCAGTAGCTCCAACAGAATATATCAAATTTACGGGTCTATTCGAAGCGGAAACCGAGGTCAAATTATTATACTGAATATAATTACCATCATTTCCGTTTCCTGCAATAGAGGTTCCGAAATGAATGGTGCCTTGTGTAGTAGATGCTCCAGCACCTTTAATATTGCAGTATTGTACGTTATTTTGCTCAGCCGAATTAAGTAATTCAATTGTGCGTGCTCCCGAAGCAGTAGAGCTGTTTGAAATGGTGAGGTTTGCAGCACCCGACTCGTTTACTCGACCATCAAGTGTTACGTTATCAGCACCATTAAACTGAATTAATGGAGACGACAAACTACCTGAAACAGTTAAGCCAACCTTGGTTGGAAAAATTTTAATCGCACTATAACTTGCACTACCTGTACCACTTGCATTAAGTGAGGCTGTTGTTAGTTCTGTTGTACTTTCATTAATCTTAACACTAATTACTCCAGTGTGTGTACCAGCATTAATGGCATCAAAAGCACCTTTAAGGGTAGTGTAATATTGCACTGGAGTACCACCAGTTGAATTAACTTCCACAACATTAATTGTATATTCAATCCAACTATTATTTGTTCCATTATCCACATTTTGCCAACTATGCAAATAGCCAGCAGTTCCACTATGAATTCCAAGCTCAGCTCCGGTCTGAGACACATTATCGTCACCAAATTTTATAACAATTTTATTTGTAGATTCGTAAAAACTCACCTGAACATCGGCATAGGTACTCGTATTGTATGGAATTTGCAAATTGTTATATTCAACAGTAAAAATACGATTAGGGGCGGTTCCGGTTGTCAAATACCGCACCCATCCTGAACCCGAGACTAAATTATCAGACACACCCATAGCAATAATTTGCCCGAGTGTATTACCAGCAAAAGTGTATGCATTAGCAGTTGAATAATTAGAATTGGCAGTACCATCAAGCCGTATAAAGCCATTTGTACAAACACTTAAAGTATTCGAACTTGTGTAGTTTGAGTCGTAAAAACGGAAATTAAATGGCCATGCTACTGATGCCTGAGCATCGTCACCAGTTACTACGGTTGTTCCACCAGCACAATCAATCCAGCTATAACCAGTACCTAGAGTTCCAGTGACCGTATTATAATTTAAAGTTTGCGAAACTGCAAGTTGCACTAAAAAAAGTAGGACTATAATTGTATGTAGACGAACTTTTGCAACATGAGCGCTACATACAGCTAATAATGATGTAATTTTCGTTTTCATATATAACAATTGAATTTGGATATTAAACTAAATTTGAATAAAAAAACTGATTTAAAAGTTGATAGGATGACAGCAAGCATTAAAGTAATAAAATATACTACAGATAACACTAAAACAAAAAGCATAACATTAAAACAAGTGCTTGTAACATCTATATATTGTGTATCTCTGCAAGAATCGAACCGAGAAGACTAAATTACTATACAACAATACATTAACAAAACATCAAAAATCAAAAAAAGTTCATTATCAAATACGATATTCGTTTTCGAAGTATTTCAAATTAATAAATTTCAGAAAAGAAAATTGTTGAAACTGAGTACAAGCAAATAAACATGTAATAGTAACTATGACAACCAACAAAAAGCCCTAAATGTATCGTTACAATTAGGGCTTTCAGATATTTAAATTTGCTTAGTATTGAAGTAAATCAACTAAATCATGTTCTTTTTTATTGATAAAAATATCGTTATGATAATGTTCTAATTTACGCAACATAAATGCTAAAGTCAACTTTTCAGTTTCATTCAGATTACCACTAACAACCTGTGATACCGTTTGCATGTGCGGTAAAATCTTCAGCAACTCCATCCGCCCAACAGAAGTAATTTTCACACGAATACTCCGTTTATCGTGCTCATCGTTAAACTGCTGTATTAATCCCTGACGTAATAATCGATTAATAATTTCAGTGCCAGATGTTTTTTCCATCACTTGTTTTTGAATAAGTTCCGTTTTATTTAAACTCTCATAAGTCATTAAAGTTATTAAAAACGAAAACTCATCAGCGGTATGTATTACGCTCTCTTTAAGTGCCTTCTTAATATATCCTTTCGCATACCGAAAAAGTAATACAATTAAAATTGATATATCTGTATCAGAACCTGCATTTTCAGCTAACTCAGTGGATACGACATCACCCTTCAACTGTTCAACTTTCACATTAGCTGGCACATGTGCACTATTTAAAAAACCAATAAAATCAGTCATATTCACATCGGATCCTAACTTGGCACAATCTGATTCGTACTGACTAACAAGTTCAATTAAATCAATTAATATATCTTTGGATTTCATTTCGGCATTTGTTTTTAACAAGTTGAACCATATCAACTAGAGCATTTTTATATTATTACATGCTATATTCAATACATAAAATACAATTACGTACTAAATTGTTCACTGTCAATAACTAAAAAGACAAAAAAACTAAACGGCAACCTCTCCCTTTATATGTGGGTGTGGATCGTAATCAACAAGTTCGAAGTCAGTGATTTTAAAATCAAATATACTCTTAACTTCAGGGTTAATTATCATACGTGGTAATGTACGTAACTCACGCGACAATTGAAGCTCAACTTGTTCAAAATGATTTGTATAAATATGCGCATCGCCTAATGTATGTACAAAATCGCCAGCTTTTAAGCCAGTAACTTGCGCCATCATTTGTAAAAGCAATGCGTACGATGCGATATTGAAAGGAACACCTAAAAAGATATCGGCACTGCGTTGATATAGTTGCAAACTAAGTTTTCCATCGGCCACATAAAATTGAAAAAAGGCATGACATGGAGGTAATTTCATATTTGGTATATCAGCCACATTCCAAGCGCTAACTATGATGCGACGTGAGTCTGGGTTATTTTTAATGGTGTTTACCACCTCGGAAATTTGATCAATATGGCCACCATTGTAATCAGGCCACGATCGCCATTGATAGCCATAAATATGACCTAAATCACCATTTTCGTCGGCCCATTCATTCCAAATACGAACCCCGTTGTCCTGCAGATATTTCACATTTGTATCACCATTCAAAAACCAAAGCAATTCATGAATTATTGATTTTAAGTGTAGTTTTTTAGTTGTTAAACAAGGAAAACCATCTTCCATATTAAAGCGCATTTGATGTCCAAAAACACTTTTGGTTCCAGTTCCGGTACGGTCTTCTTTGTGCACACCTTCAGCCATTACACGGCGAAGTAATTCATGATATTGTTTCATTCT
>Ga0114938_1000282_pt1 | contig 40689 bp, 32 predicted proteins | sample AshMeaBigSpring_FD_88675 | JGI IMG/M metagenome (GOLD analysis project Ga0114938, IMG submission 88675) | Groundwater microbial communities from Big Spring, Nevada to study Microbial Dark Matter (Phase II) - Ash Meadows Big Spring | ecosystem: Environmental > Aquatic > Deep subsurface >... | reverse complement strand
GAGGTACCTCTGGACCATCAACAATCTCTGCTACTTGGTAAAGATAAACCGGTTTCCCATTATTAGTACCTACAATCAGGTTACTTACTTCTTCAATATCAGCAAAAAACTTTCCTGTATTTACAGAATAAACTTTATCGTCAGAAACAATATTGCCACTGCCCATCTGTGCATTGTTTGCCATCAGCATCTGAGAGATAGAATGTATATCTACCTTGCTTTCCCCCATCTTATCTTTATCGAGCAAGATCTTTACTTGTCGGCTCCGTCCACCAATCACATTAACCTGTGCCACATCGGGTATTTTCTTGATCTCATTGGCTACTACTTCAGCAACCTGCCGAATCTGAAAATCGCCCATCTTATCACTCCAAAGAGTAAAAGCCAACACCGGTACATCGTCAATGGAACGTGTTTTTACCAAAGGCATAGTAACCCCCTGTGGCATACGGTCCATGTTCTTCATCAATTCATTGTATAACTTAACCAGCGAACGCTCTACATCCTCACCCACATAAAACTGTACGGTAAGCATTGCCATCCCATTCATGGAGGTCGAGTAAACATCCTCTACTCCTTTTATATTTGAGATAATTTTTTCTAAAGGTTGAACAACGCTCGACTCGACTTCTTGTGGAGTAGATCCCGGATAACCAATCATAATGTCAGCCATTGGGACTTCAATCTGGGGTTCTTCCTCACGAGGAATGTAATACACACTGAATATACCTAACAACATAAAGGCTATAACCAGCAGTATGCTCAACTTCGATTTTATAAATCCTTTGGCTATCTTTCCTGAAATTCCTTGTTCCATACTATTTATTTGTTAGAAATAACCAACTTAATTCCGTTATGTAACTTTCTATCGGCATTGCGTACCACAACATCTTTGGGTTGCAAACCAGACAAGACTTCCACTTTATCTCCCACCTTTTTTCCTAATCGAGCCCAGCGCAAAAGAGCTTGTTTATTATCAGATACCACATATACTCCGGTGAGTTGATCACGATTGACCACAGAAGCCAAATCAATCAGAACTTTATTCTCGCTCTGCCCTTTTATTTTCTGATCCAAATGAATGCCGACGTACATTCCTGTACGAATATCATCCTTCTTCTCTGGTCGGATCGTTATCTTCATGGCATATTGCCCGCCGGTCATAGATGATGAAGGACTCAGTTCGCTGATGATCCCCATTGTAGCTCTGCTCAGCGTTTTCAGTTCAACCCGTACAGAGTCACCAACCTTTATGTATTGGATGTAGTTTTCAGGAACAGAAGCGGTCACTTCTAATCGGTCAGTCTGTTCGAGTGAAAAAAGTGGCATACCCGGCGCAGCTGTACTCCCTTCTTCAATCATCTTTTGAGTAATCACCCCAGAGAAAGGAGCAGTGATGTTTGTATAAGCAAGCATTGCTCTTACCTCATTCAAGCCCTGCCGAGCCATCTGTACCTTTGCCTGCATTGAGGTATTGTTCAGCGCTACATTCTCAAGTTCTTTATCCGACACACTTTTCAGAGCATATAACTTCTGGAAGCGTTCATAATCACGACTAGCATTTTTAGCGGCTGCCTCTGCCTCCATAAGCATAGCCTGTGCCTGAGCTTTTTTTGCATTCAGATCATCACTATTGATCGCAATCAGCAACTGCCCCTGACGCACTTTATCACCTTGTTTAACATATACTTTTTTCACAAAGCCCATCATCCGCGTACTTATTACAGCCGATTGTTCAGCGCTTACAACACCGCTCAAAAAAACGCCCTCTCCCGAAACCTCTCCAGGTTGGTATGTCTCTACACGAGCGACCACTTCTTCAGCCATTTTGTTTTCCGACGATGAACATGAAGTCAAAAGAGACACAGTTACCACTGCTCCTATTGCCAAAATCATTTTCTTATTTGTTGCCATATTCTTTCTATTTTTAATAATTTATCAACGTTGTAATTCAAGATAATATAAGGTGATATTGTAAGACAGGATAGCCTGCGAGTATAATAGTTCCTGCTGCGACAATTGTGCCTGCGACATCAAAAGATCTGTTGTACTCACCAAACCCTCCTTAAAACGATTGCTCATGATCCTTAATGCTTCGGATGCCTGGTCTACACTGGTACGTTGCTTATCAATCTCTACCTGTAAATCATGTAAATCGCGCATGGTTTTATTAAACTCCACTTGATTTTTATCGACAAAAAGATCAAGTTCTTTTTGCATTTTGTCTCTTTGCAGCTTGCTTGCTTTTAATTTACTTTCGTTTTGGTTACCCGAGAAAATATTCCAGCTCAGATTTAAACCGACTAGATAAGAATCGGATCGGAACTTAAATGCTTTAGAATCGTTCAATTGATAATTACCAAATGCATTAATTTTAGGCAGAAAGTTCATTTTTGAAGATTTGACCATTGCATTCGATGCTTCCAAAGCTTTGCGCATTGCCATCATATCCGATCGCATTGGAGAGAAAAATATTTCTCCTATATTGTTATATCTTTGAGTCAAAGAATCGGTTTTAAAAACATCTGTTCCTCCTTTCACCCCCATCAACAGAGCCAAGCCTTCGGAAGCATTACTAATGTTACTTGTTGCTTTAGCTAAAGCACTCTCAACTGTATTCACCTGCACCAAAGCATTTAGCACATCCGATTTCTGAACCAGTCCTTGATCATGAAAGTTGCTCACAGTTTGATGGATCTGCTTGACATCAATCAAAGTCTTTTGCAAGATATTTCTTGCTTGATAAGCGAACTGTAATTGTGAATAGGCCTTTTTTACCTCAAAAGAAATGTAATCTTTCGTATATTGAGCCTTATAGCTATATACCTCTTTCTGCAACTTAGCTCCCTTACGTGCGTAAATCATATCTAAGTTAAACAAAGGAACTTTGGCATCGATAGTAGCTCCATAATTTTGGGTAGCACCAGGATTATTTAATTTTCCCGGATCAAAATCTTGCATGGTCACCGAACTTTGCTGAAGCAAAAAGCCAAAAGCATTCAATGGGTTGTTAGTGCTCATTGCATTATATCCAACCGAAATCTGTGGCAAAAAGATTGCATCTGTCTGGTGGTAATTCGCGTTGGCGATCTTATGCTCTAAATTAGATATCTGCACATTGGCATTGTTCTCTACAGCTATATCAACCGCTTCTTCAACTAAAATGTAACTCTTTTGCTGAGCTCTCGATGAAAGCGAAAAAGGGATCGCAAACATCATCGTTACTAAAAATACTCTTTCTCTTGTCATATTACTCTTACTTTTATTCTAATAGAAAAATTATCCAATGGAAAATTTATGCAAAAGTATATATAAATTCCAATACACCAAATTTCCAATGGAAAATTATTTTAGAGGAATAAATTAAATACAGCAGATTTAGGTTTAAAATTCGTCTGAAAACACTGCAAACAGCTATTTTTTGTACCTTTGCCTGAAAATATTAAAAAATCTAAATGAAACTTCTTTGGCTCGATTTAAATAGTTCGTACGCTCACTCATCATTGGCGTTACCTGCCATTCATGCTCAAATAAAGGATGAGAATAGGGTACAGTGGGAGGTCGTTTCGGCAACTATTAATGAAAATATAGGGATGATTACCGGTCAGATATACAGTAAAAGACCAGACATCATCAATGCGACTTGTTGGTTATTCAATCATGAAGTGCTGCTACACATTCTTGCACGTGTTCACTCTCTACTTCCTGAATGCATCATTGTCATGGGAGGGCCTGAGTTTTTAGGCAACAATAAAGAGTTTCTGCAAAATCACCGCTTTATTGATTTTGTATTTCAAGGTGAAGGTGAAGAGTCGTTTCCTCAATGGCTAGATGTAGTTTCTCAATACCCCCGAGAGATCTGGGACGAAAAGATGCATATTCCAGGTCTCTGTTTTCTGAATAAAAGAGAAGAATACGTAGAGAACGGGATTGCACGTGTTATGAGATTCGATGCTTTGGTTTCACCTGAAAAGAGTCGTTTTTTCAATTGGAGCAAACCTTTCGTGCAACTAGAAACGACTCGCGGATGCTTCAACACTTGTGCTTTTTGCGTGAGCGGAGGAGAAAAGCCCGTACGGATCATTCCTCTTCAGGAGGTTCGTAAACGACTTGAGGAAATTCATGCACACGGTATCAAAAATGTGCGTGTGCTCGACCGCACATTCAACTACAATAATAAACGTGCCAAGGAGATGCTTCATCTCTTTAAAGAGTTTGCTCCCGACATCTGTTTTCACTTGGAGATTCATCCGTCATTATTATCCGAGGAACTAAAAAAGGAGTTGGCCGATCTTCCTAAAGGCTTACTTCATCTAGAAGCAGGAATACAAAGTCTGCGTGATTGTGTCTTGGAGAAGAGTCGCAGAATGGGTAGTCTGGATGCAGCCCTTAACGGACTGAAATATCTTTGTTCTTTGGACAACATGGAAACTCATGCTGATCTGATTGCCGGACTACCCTTGTATCATCTACATGAGATCTTTGAGGATGTGCGTTCACTGGCAGAATATGGTGCGGGAGAAATACAATTGGAGTCTCTTAAGCTACTTCCAGGAACAGTGATGAGACAAAAAGCGGAAGAATGGGGCCTTCGTTATTCTCCTTTCCCACCCTATGAAGTGCTGCAAACAAATGAGATTTCAATCGATGAACTTCAGACAGCCATGCGCCTTTCCAGACTGCTCGACGGGTTTTATAACGCTCCAACCTGGCGAAAAATCACCCGCAAACTGATCGTTGAGAATGAGCAGTTCCTTTCGGATTTCTTAAAACATCTCACACAGACAGATGTAATCGACAATCCGTTAAGTTTGGAAAAACGAGGACTGATCTTATATGAGTTCTGCAAAATCAACTATCCGAAATACCGGACAGAGGTTAGCATCGCATGGATAGAGGCTGGTATGTCACTAAAGAAAGCACCTGCTGAACTAGTCCGCACTAAAAGGCAATTACCTCCCGATGATTGGCAAATAATTTATGGTGAATATAAAGATAGTCTGCGCCTTTGTTTCTTGGCCGATGGTGATGAAGAAAAAGGCTATTGGTTTGGCTTTGAGTCAGAAATTCAGAAGATAGAACCTGTATTTAAAGCTTATTCAAAATACTAGGTTCAAGTATCCGATATCAAATATAAGTATGTACTTGGTTTTTGTACGGAACTAGAATAATGGAAATTAAAGAGTTGACAAATAGTATTGGAAAATAATAATGGTAAGTACTATTGGGTAGCAATATCAGTAAGTAATAATTTATGGAGTTAAAACAAATTTCCATTTTATTCTCTACCTTTGTGCTACACATAGTAAAATAACAAATAGTAATGAAAAATATTATTAAGGGATTCCGGTTTACTCCCTCTAATTATCCGGAAGAAACAGAAAAAAAAATACAAAGCTATAGAAAGCAAGGAATGAAGCTTCCTCCAAGAAAAGTGCTTCGTACTCCGGAACAAATAGAAGGTATTCGTGAGAGTGCGCGTATCAACACTGCGCTGCTCGATTACGTATCTGAGAACATCCGTGAAGGTATGTCGACCGAAGAGATTAATGTATTGGTATACGACTTTACTACTAGTCATGGTGCCATTCCTGCTCCTCTTAATTACGAAGGTTTTCCTAAAAGTGTTTGTACTAGCATAAACGATGTTGTCTGCCACGGGATACCTAGTAAAACTGAAATACTAAAAAGCGGCGATATCATTAATGTGGATGTCTCTACTATCTATAAGGGCTATTTCTCTGATGCTTCACGTATGTTTATGATAGGCGATGTCCGTCCTGAATTGCAAAAGTTGGTACAAGTAACTAAAGAATGCTTGGAGTTAGGAATTGCTGCCGCTCAACCTTGGGCAAGATTAGGTGATGTAGGTGCCGCTATACAAGAGCATGCTGAGAATAACGGTTTTAGTGTGGTTCGTGATCTTTGTGGTCACGGTGTAGGTATCAAGTTCCATGAAGAACCGGATGTAGAACATTTCGGACGTCGAGGAACAGGTATGGTCATTGTACCGGGAATGACATTTACCATCGAGCCAATGATCAATATGGGGAGCTACCAAGTTTTTGTTGACGAATCGGACGAATGGACCGTTTGCACAGACGACGGACTACCTTCGGCACAATGGGAAAATATGCTTTTAATCACTGAAACAGGAAACGAGATTCTCACTTATTAGTTCTATTTGCATAAATACGATAACAAATAAATGGAAACAACTTTACTATTCTTAATCATTGTTCTATTGATCGTAATTATTGTGCTGATCTTGGTAAAAGGTAATAATGGTGCACAAGCAGAAAAGCTACAGACAGACTTGCGCTTACAAATGCAAGAAAACCGGGAAGAGCTTAACCGCAGCATCCGGGAGTTGAGGATGGAAATAACCCAATCGCTCAACCAGAGTATGCAGCAGCTACAAGATGTGCTACATAAGAACATGATGACCAATGGTGAGTTGCAAAAGCAAAAGTTCGATACCATGGCGCGTCAACAAGAAGCATTGATGCAGTCCACTGAAAAGCGGCTGGATGAGATGCGTGTAATGGTAGAGGAGAAACTTCAAAAGACACTGAATGAGCGGATCGGGCAATCGTTTGAGATTGTTCGATCTCAACTTGAAAATGTGCAAAGAGGATTGGGTGAAATGAAAAGCCTTGCTCAAGATGTAGGAGGATTAAAGAAAGTTCTCAGCAATGTGAAGATGCGTGGTACATTCGGCGAAGTACAACTTGGAGCATTACTAGAGCAGATGATGAGTCCGGAGCAGTACGATGCTAATGTGAAGACTAAAAAAAGCGGTACAGAATATGTGGAATTTGCTATCAAACTTCCAGGAAAAGATGATTCTAACAATACCGTTTACTTGCCCATAGACGCAAAATTCCCCAAAGACGTATACGAACAATATTACGATGCATACGAAGCAGGCGACACCAATCTGATTGAATCTTCAGGCAAACAGCTTGAGTCGACCATTAAAAAAATGGCTAAAGACATACACGATAAATACGTCGACCCACCGTTCACTACGGATTTTGCCATCATGTTCTTACCATTTGAGAGTATCTACGCTGAAGTGATTCGCCGCACCTCACTGGTTGAGACCCTTCAAAAAGAATACAAGGTTGTCGTAACCGGACCAACCACGCTAGGCGCAATCTTAAACAGTCTGCAAATGGGATTTCGCACATTAGCTATCCAGAAACGCACTAGCGAGGTATGGACAGTGCTCGGAGCAGTAAAAACAGAGTTCGGGAAGTTTGGCGGACTTCTGGATAAAGTTCAGAAAAACCTTCAAAGTGCAGGCGATCAGTTGGAAGAAGTAATGGGTAAACGTACGCGTGCCATCGAGCGCAAGCTACGCCAAGTTGAGCAGTTGCCCCATGAAGAAAGTCAAAAGATCCTTCCAATTGATGACGGAGAGGAAGATTGATGATACATTAGTGTTTATCTATAACTTTCACCAATAGCAAAAACCAAATACATATTTAGAAAAAATAGAATAAAAGAAGGATTAAAAATTAGTTTATGCGTCCCGCTACATTTCTTTGGAAAGAAATGTAGCGGTTTTTTTATTTGTAAGCAGCTACTAAAAGAAAAATAGCATCAAATTTAAAAAAAATAAATTCAACTGAGTACAAACGGAAGATTGGACTGTATTGCTTATAAAAAGAGTAAATTTTATAAGAATGAAAAACAACATACCTAATAGTCCTATTTCTCCAGATATTCTCCGAAAACTTCTCCTGAAGGAAGAACCAACCTTAACATCGGAGGAGAAAAGATCGATGTGGCATAAGATAGAGCTACGCACATTCAATAAGCCTCAACGAAAAATCTATCCGCGAAAAATAGGATACGCAGCAGCATCAGTTGTTATTCTCTTATTATCAGGATGGATCTTCTTCCAAAATTTCCAATCGAACAATCCTTATAAGCAGTTGGCTGAACTAGTAGATGCCGACACACTCCATTCAGTATGTCTCTATATAGGTGAGCAACATATTGTTTTAGATGAGCAGGTAGAGGTGCGCTGCCTTCCTGCAAGTAATGAAGTAGAGATACGTACTGCAGGAAATGCATCGTTTCGGCTCTCCGCTCCCAAACAGAAAGAAACTTATTTGCAAATTGCTGTTCCTTCGGGGAAAAAGGCTCAGGTAATACTTGCCGATCAATCTAAAATAACTGTAAGAGAGCGTTCGAAGTTGAGTTTCCCTTTACAGTTGGTCAGACAAGAAAGAAAGGTCTATCTGGATGGAGAAGCTTACATGAAGATAGCACATAATCCTCAAAAGCGATTCGTTGCAAACACAAAAGATATTCACGTTGCTGTATTAGGAACAGAATTTCTATTGTCTGCATACTCTGGCAACACGGAACAATCAGTATTGCTCGTATCAGGACGAGTAGAGATTGAGCCTTCTCAAGGCAAAAGAGTGGTTATGTCACCCAATGAACGTTATGTATTCAACAAGACAACTGGAAAAACATCACTTACTGCAAATGTTGACCCAACTGAACACATCTGCTGGAAAGAGGACATTTTAAAGATAAATAATGAACCTTTAAACAAAGTTCTTAAGCAAATAGAAGCCATCTACCACACGAATCTGAAATATGATTGGAACGAACTAGGGGAAATACAGATTAATGGTAAGTTGGATGTGAGTATTCCAATCGACGAACTTCTTGAACGATTGAGCAAAATTGCTCCGATTAATATAGATAAAGAACAGCGAAAGATAACATCAACTAAAACGATTAAAAAATAAAAGCCTATGAAGTAGTAACAGAAAAGATAAATCACAAAAAAGGCCGGAAGATATTCGCAGTATCTCCCAGCCCACAAATTTTGATAATCATCGTAATAATAACCAAAATCTATTAATAATGAAGAAGCAACATTATTTATGCAATTATACACATTTTTTGCGTAAAAAGCTTGTACTGACAAGTTATATTTTGTTTTTCGCAGGAGCAACTCCTCAAATGCTGTATGCCGTTGAACGTCCAGGAATATCTATCAACGAAGACGGTAAGATCACTCTTAAAGTGAGTAATAAACCTATTCAAGAAGTTCTCGGATTAATCGAGAAACAATGTTCGTACATCTTTGTGTACAATAGTCAAACAGTCAACTTATCCAAACGTATCACCGTTAATCTGACTTCTACATCCATTAACGAAGTAATGGGGGTAATCTTGCAAGGAACCAATCTTACTTACGAGATTTCCGACAGACAAATCCTAATTTTTGCCAAGCCCGATCAGAAGAAAAGTCAGACTAAGTCGATCACAGCAAGTGGTATGGTAAAGGATGAAAGTGGAGAACCGCTTATTGGTGTGAGCGTACAAATAAAAGGAAGTTCGGAAGGTACCATCACTGATTTGGATGGCAAATACTCATTACAGGCAAACAGCGGCCAGCAGCTTGTCTTCTCGTACGTGGGTTATAAACGTAGGGAAATGGCTGCAGCTACAGGGATGAATGTGCTAATGAACAGCGACACTGAAGTACTTGAAGAGGTAGTGGTAGTTGGCTACGGTACTATGAAAAAAAGTGATCTGACCGGATCGGTAGCTGCTGTTAAATCGAAGGACTTTAATAAAGGGCTGGTAACTTCGGCTTCTCAACTTATCCAAGGACGAGTGTCGGGTGTGAACATTACCAACAACGGCGGTGAACCGGGCGGTGGAGTAACGATCAGAGTACGTGGATCAAACTCTATCCGATCGGGGCAAGACCCTCTTTATGTAGTCGACGGCGTACCTTTGGACATCTCCGACGATCAGCAACCTTCTGGCGCAAGCGTAGCTGGTGTTGGAAGTAGCGCTACCAAAAACCCACTCAACTTCTTGAATCCTGATGATATTGAGTCCATCGATGTTCTGAAAGATGCTTCCGCTACTGCCATCTATGGTGCACGCGGAGCAAATGGTGTAATCATGGTAACAACAAAAAAAGGGAGTGAGGGACAAGGTAAAGTGTCTTACTCTTCATATGGTAGCATCTCTTCTCTTCCAAAGCAGTATCCGGTGCTCAGTGCTGAACGCTTTCGTTCGTTCTCTGCAGAAAAAGGGCTAAAGATCGACGATGGTGGTGCTGATACAAATTGGCAGAATGAAATTTTCCGCACAGCCTATTCGCATAACCATAACCTCTCTATTGGAGGCGGAACGAAAAACGGAACTTATCGTGCCTCTCTGGGTTATCAAAACCAAGAAGGAATTATCAACCGTACAGGGATGGAAAAATTTACCGGCAGGGTATACGTCAGCCAAAAAACATTCAATAACCGTTTGAACCTTGAAGCTAGTCTGACGGCTACTCGTACAAACGATCAACGAGTACCTATCGGTGAATCGGGTGGTTTCGAAGGGGATGTTTTGCTTTCAGCACTAAAGGTTAACCCTACCTATCCTATCTATAAGGATGACGGTTCCTATTTCCAAAAAGGTAAAGATGTGCGCAATCCGGTGGCAATGATCAACCTGACTGACGATCAAACTCAAGCCGACCGTTTATTGGCAAACATCACTGCTACACTCGACATCTGGAAAGATCTGAAATATAAGATGAATATCGCTTTCGATGAGATGAAAGCTAGTCGTAAAGTGATGCAAAATCAGGAACTGATTTACTTGACCGATAAGGGTACAGTGGATATTAATAATGTGGAAGCTGGTAACTTCTTAATCGAAAACTACCTGACTTATAATTTCAACATTGCAAAAAATCATCGTTTTAATCTATTAGCAGGTCATTCTTATCAGAAATTCCGCAACTATCGCTACGGTATCTCTGAGAATGGTTTTGATGTGAATGGCATTGATTATATCTACGACCTGTCTTTGGGAAAATATAAGCAGATCACCGGTGCATCAAACATCACTGTCAACGAGCTACAATCTTTTTTCGGACGGGTGAATTATAATTTGATGGAGAAATACCTGTTTACAATCAACTTCCGTGCCGATGGATCGACTAAGTTTGGAGCAAACAACAAATATGGCTTCTTTCCTTCTGCTGCTTTCGCATGGAGGATGAGTGAAGAAGGCTTTATCAAAAAGCTAAATTTCTTCGATAACTTAAAGCTTCGCTTAAGCTGGGGTATCACCGGTAATCAGGAAATCCCGAACAAAATCTCACAAATTCTATTAGGAAGTACCGACGGAGCAATCCTTGACGGTGGCTCGAACGTTGTTCCCGGCTTCTCGTTGAAACGTACTCCAAACCCTGACCTGAAATGGGAACGTACTGAACAATTGAATATCGGAGTCGACTTTTCAATCTTTAATGATCGCCTCACCGGGACAATCGATTATTTTTCTAAAACGACTCGCGATGTGCTGTTGGAAAACAACTCTATCGCTCCCGCTCCTACAACGAATGTATGGATCAACGTTCCTGATATGAAAATTATCAATAAGGGATGGGAAATAGGTTTGAATGGTGTACTAATCAATAATAAAGACTGGAACTGGTCTGTTGGAGCAAACTTTTCTAAAATAAATAACGAAGTGAAAAACTTGCCGATGTCTTCTATCACAACCGGTAAGCCAAGCGGTCCGGGTATCGACGGTTTTACTTCACAGATCATCAAGAGCGGCTATCCTATCGGCACATTCTGGGGTTACAACTTCCTCGGTTTTGATGAAAATGGCAAAAGCCTTTATGAGATGGATCAGGATGGTAAAAAGGTTGAAAAATGTATTGGTAACGCTCAACCCGACTTTTCACTCAACTTCAACACTGCTCTCAGATGGAAGAACTTTGATCTGAATCTATTCTTCAATAGCGTAGTTGGAAACGATATTTATAACAATCTGGCTAATGTAGTCGACAATCTCAGTATGTTCGCTAAAGGGAATAATACAACTGTACATGCTACCAAACAGCCTGAAGCTTTGGACAATGTGCTCGATTACTCCAGCCGTTACATCGAAGATGGATCGTATTTACGCCTAAGTAATGCTACAATCGGCTACAATGTGCCGCTTAAAAACAAGAAATGGATCAGCGGTCTGAAATTATCACTGACCGGAAATAATCTCTTTGTGATAACCGGATATAGTGGATATGACCCAGAAGTAAATGCTAACCGCACTAGTAACGGCGTTCCTTCTCTTGGTATAGGATGGACCACTTATCCGATGGCACGTAGCTTTAGCTTTGGAGTTTCTGTTGATTTCTAACCTTAATTATTACTCGAACGTATATGAAAAAGATAACAATCATAGCTTGTACCCTACTGGCCGGTATACTATCGACCGGATGTACAGATCTGAAAGAAGAAATTTTGAACGAACAAGATGGCTCAATCATTGTGTCCGACATCAAAAATGCGCCTAAAATTGTTGCACCAGCCTATGCTTATTTACGCGATTTGCAAAGTCGTTCCGGCGTATGGCTTGTACAGCAAAGCGTGACAGACGAGGTGGCATTTCCTACTCGAGGAACCGATTGGAACAACTCGAGTTACCGCACACTGTTTACGCATGAATACGATAGTAAAAATATCTATATCCGCAATGCATGGAACAGTTTTATGATAGGTATTACCAGATGTAACACCTCCCTGCTCTATTTGTCGAAATTGGAACAGACAGAGCAAGTGAAGGACTTTACAAATGAGGCACGCTTTATCCGCGCACTCTGTATGTATCACCTGATGGACTGCTTCGGACGTTTCCCAATGCGTGAGTATTATGAGGACGATTATTCTAAACTGCCTGTCATCCTCGAACGCCCTCAAGCGATTGAACGAATTGAAAAAGAACTATTAGAGATCATCCCTTTATTGAAAATGAAAGGAGAAGTTCCATACGGAAGAATCACACGTGCTGCTGCACAAACGCTTCTTGCTAAACTCTATCTGAACAATCAGGTATATACAGGAACCGCCCCCGACTTTACCGATGGAAAAGGTAAATGGCAAGAAGTTATTGATCTCTGTGATGCAATCATTGCTTCGGGAAAATACAAACTTGCGGATGACTATTGGCAATTGTATCAAGCTTTCAATGAGAAATATTCTGATCAGACTGAGACCATACTTCCTATCATCTACAACATGGCAGTAGGTCTGAATGGAGGCGATTGGGTCAATATGACGCTCCATTACAATCAGACATTCGGCACATTCAAAGGAATGTGGAACGGATGCTGTACAACGCCCGACTTCCTGAATACTTGGAACACAAATGATCCGCGCTATCAGGACAATAGACTAAAAAGTCAGATTGGGTTTAACTTGGGTATCCTTGTCGGCCAACAATATGGTTTGGATGGATCGAAACTTAAGACACGTAGTGGCAAAGATCTGATCTACACGCCTGAGTTCAGCATACAAAACTCTGCTGAAGAGCAAGGAGCAAGGGTCGTTAAATATGCACCGGATCCAAAATCTACTTACGGAAGCAAGAGTGAGAACGATTTTCAATACTATCGTCTGGCAGACATTTATCTGATGCGTGCTGAGGCTAAATTCCGCAAAGGTGACGTGCAAGGTGCACTTACGGATATCAATACGCTACGCCAGAAACGTCAGGTGCCAACTTATCAACTGAACGAACTGACACTAAACAAGATTTATAACGAACGCGGATATGAGTTCTACTGGGATGGTCCATCTCGCAGAAACGACATGATACGTTTCAATCGCTATTGTCAGGCGAGATACGAAAAACCGGCATCCGATACGTATAAGATCCTACTTCCTATTCCTATCAGTGCCATTGAAGCAAATGATAACTTGAAACAAAACAGCGATAAATACGAATAGTGATTGATACAAAGATTTAGATTTTTCGAAGATCTTCATCTCTAAATAAATTAAATAACTAAATCTTAATATAAGGCAAACGTTCTATCTACTTTATATAGTATGTTTGTAAGAATCAGAATAGTGTATCTTTTCCCAGTGAACAGATACACTATTCATTCAAAAAATGACACCATCTATTAAAAGGAATACTTATGAGACGCATCATAACAATCACTCTTTTACTAATAAGCGGTTTTACCAAAGGCCAGGAAAAGTTTTTCCACTTACCCTCTTGGATCGAGAAAGCTGTATTCTATCAGATCTACCCACAGAGTTTTCAGGACACAAATGGAGATGGGATTGGCGATATCCAAGGGATTATCAGCAGACTAGATTACGTCCGATCGATAGGATGTAATACCTTATGGTTGAATCCTTGCTTTCACTCGGCTTTCATGGATGCCGGATACGATGTGATCGACTTCTATCGAGTCGCTCCGAGATATGGCAGCAACGACGATCTGCGACAGTTGTTTGATGAAGCACACCGGAAAGGAATGCGGGTAGTGCTCGATCTGGTTGCGGGGCATTCGTCCGATCAGTCACCTTGGTTCCAATATTCACAACAGAAAAAAAACAATCCATATTCCGACAGATATATCTGGACCAACGACTCATCGGTGTGTCCTCCCCGCTTTGTCAAGGGTCGTTTCGAGCGTAATGGTACATACCGTAAGAACTATTTCGACTGCCAGCCTGCTCTCAATTATGGTTATGGGGAGCCTGATCCCAACAATCCCTGGGAGCAAACGGTCAATGCACCGGGACCTACAGCAACCCGTGCGGAACTGATACATATCATCGATTATTGGATGCAGATGGGTTGCGACGGTTTTCGTGTTGATATGGCAGGTTCACTCGTTAAAAATGACCCGGAACTTAAAGGGACAACTGCTCTTTGGCACGAAGTACGTACTCACTTCCAACAGTTATATCCTGAAGGAATCTTGTTAGCGGAATGGAGTAATCCACAGAAGGCCTTAAAAGTAGGTTTTATGATGGATTTTATCATTCACTTTGGTCGCACAGGATACCGGGAACTGATGTTCAACGAAATAGGCACTTACCGCGGTGACTCCTGTTTTTTTGATCTCAGAGGTTTGGGATCGGCCGATCTGTATATTAACAACTTGAACGAATGTCTGAAGGTAGCTAGTACAGAGGGACATCTTTGTATTCCTACGGGTAATCACGATTTTCAACGTATACGATGTGGGCGAAGAGACAGTGAAGAACAGATCCGCACAGCTCTGACGTTCTTTCTAACCCAACCGGGAGTACCTTGTATTTATTACGGCGATGAGATCGGGATGCGGTTTATCGATGGATTGCCCAACAAAGAAGGTAGTATGCTGAGTAAAGGAAATCGTGCAGGCTCACGCACTCCCATGCAATGGGATGAGTCGCAAGGAGCTGGCTTTTCGAAAGCACCGCTCAATACGTTCTATCTTCCGATAGATTCTTTGGCTGATAGACCCAACGTAGCCGATCAGGAGAAAAACACGGAGTCTACCCTCAACTTTGTGCGTCGCTTGCTACAATTACGACAAAAGTACGAAGCCTTAGCTTGTAGAGGAAATATTAAATTCATTTTATCGAAAGACAATTCCTATCCGTTACTTTATGAACGTGAAAAGAACGGTCAACGGTTCTTAATTTGTATCAACCCTTCGGGAAGAGAAACAAAAACCATCCGAACGTATGAAGAAAAAGTTACCCAAATAACTCCCATACTGACAGGCGAAAGAAAAAACAGACAGATCATTAAATGTCGGAATAAGAAGTTGATGGTGACCGCTCCGGCGTTATCTATTGGAATTTATCAAATACTAGAATAAAAAATATCAGATATCACATTAATCATGAAAAGAAGTTTACTTAGTATGATTGTTTTTCTCTCAGTTGCTTTACAAGCTCAAGACCCTTGGAAAATAACGGCAACTGATCCACAACCGGATAACTACTACGGTGTGACGGTGGCTAACGGAATGTTAGGGATGGTCTCTTCCGCCCAACCTTTACAGACTGAAACGGTGGTTTTAGCAGGGAGTTACGATAAGTTCGGACGCGGCAGAGTGAGTAACTTTCTTAATGGATTTAATATGCTCAATGCATCACTCTCTATCGACGGGACAACAATCAACCGAAACAACATCTCTAACTTTACGCAAACGCTCGACATGAAGAAAGCCATGCATACATCCAGTTTTTCTTTCGGGCAAAAAGCAGAAGTTACTTATTCGTTTTTAGCATTGAGACATCTCCCATTTTGCGCTATGCTGGTGGTAGAGGTCACCCCATCTGTCGATATCAACTTATCGGTCACAAACAGACAAGAAATTCCTGAGGCTTTTCGCGATGGGAGCATGCATTACAATGAAATCAGTCGGAAACATGCGGCCATCAAACTACTATCAACAGTTGCAAGCAGCCCTACCGGTAAACTGAAGATAAGTGCTACTTCCACCTTTCTGTTCCCGGAAAAAGGGGAAGATGAACCCAAAGTGATACATAATACTCCCAACGGAGATAATCATTTTATGCGCTTCTCTCGTCTGCTAAAGAAAAGAGAATCGTATCGCTTCTGTATCATTGGGTCAACACTAACCTCTGCACACAACCCCGACCCTGCCAATGAAACAGAACGTCTGGCAATCTTTGCAAATCTCGAAGGAATCGATCGTTTACTCGAACGACACACGGCCCAATGGGACGAACTGTGGCAAAGTGATATTGAGATAGAAGGTGACCCGCAAGCTCAGCAAGATATTCATAGCATGATCTATCATCTATACTCATTCGTACGCGAAGGCTCTGCTCTTTCTATTTCTCCTATGGGCTTGTCGGGGCTTGGATATAACGGTCATATATTCTGGGATGCTGACACCTGGATGTTTCCAGCTTTACTGATGCTAAAACCACAACTAGCCAAATCGTTAGTTGACTACCGCTTCAACCGTTTAGATGCAGCTCGTCAGAACGCTTTCGAACATGGGTTCAGAGGTGCAATGTATCCTTGGGAAAGTGCGGACACCGGTTTTGAAGAGACCCCTGTATGGGCACTGACTGGCACTTTCGAGCATCATATATCGGGATGTGTAGCTTTAGCAGCATGGAATTATTACCGAGTTACGCAAGACAAAGAGTGGCTTCAACTCTACGGATACCCTATCATAAAGGAAACAGCAGATTTCTGGTTGAGTCGCGTAGATAAAGATAGCAAAGGGAACTACCACATTCGCAATGTAGTTGCTGCCGACGAATGGGCGGAGAATGTAGACAATAACGCTTTTACTAACGGAGTAGCCAAAGTCAACCTCGAAGCTGCTACAAAAGCTGCCCGTATTCTTCAATGCACGGCAAACCCCAGATGGAAAGAAGTAGCCAACAAACTACTCATTCTTTCTTTCCCAGATGGAGTAACGAAGGAGCACGCCACTTATGAAGGAGAACACATTAAGCAAGCAGATGTTAACTTATTGGCTTACCCTTTGGGACTTGTAACCTCACCCGAACAGATCAAAAAGGATTTAGCGTATTACGAAACACGTGTCCCCGAGAAAGGTACACCAGCTATGACACAAGCCATTTTTACTCTCTTATATTCACGTCTTGGAAACGCTGAGAAAGCTACCCATTTCTTCAACGATGCTTACGTGTCCAACCTAAATCCTCCATTCCGGGTCATAGCCGAAACGAAAGGTGGCAATAATCCGTATTTCATTACAGGTGCAGGTGGAGTATTGCAAGCCGTTCTAATGGGCTTCGGCGGACTAGAAATTACTGACCAAGGCATTGTCAGACAGTCCTCAGGTGTTCTTCCCAACCATTGGAAAAGTCTTACTTTGAAAGGTATTGGAATAAAAGGAGAGACATATTCACGGAAGAAGTAACCCCGACAGATTGACGCAATTTGATCATTGCGCGATGTAAAAGATTTCTCGTTGATTGATAGTTCATACCCAACAAACTGGGGATTTCACTCAACGGGATTTCTTGTATATAATAAAGATAGATAGCTTCTCTCTGCCGAGGTGTAAGTTCCTGAAGAGCTTTCTGTAGGAGAAACTTTTGCTCTTCATCGTACGATGAATCTTCTTCTTCAAAAGATCTGTGTGCTATCAATTCAATTTCAAACTGTACATCACTCTCCTCCTCAATGGAAAGCATCAATCGGTTATGGAACTGATTGATCAGACTTCTTTTCAAAGCAACAAAAAGATAACCTTTGATCGACTCGGTATGATTCAAGTTCGCTCGATTGTTGTAAAGCTTCACAAACACATCTTGAATAGTATCTTTCACGAGTTCCGAGTCAGCTGTAATCTTTCTGCCATAAGCATACATTGCATCAGAGTACCTATCGAATAAACAAGCAAAAGCATCTTTGTCATCCGACAAAAATGCTTGCCATAAATCATGTTCTGTATGATATTCTTTATGCCCCATTCATCTTCGAGATTTTTAACTCATCAAAGATACACATTCTCCCCATTTATACTAAAGTTTTATTAGTTCTTTTACAGGGAGAATGTGAGAGTGTTATACACTAAGCTTCTTTGGAAGAGCAAGTCTCAAAACAATGTATCCCAAAATACCTGAAATGATAGTCCCTGTCAACACACCAAACTTAGCCTGGTTAAGCAACATCGGATCTCCTGCTCCGAACGAAAGGTTAGCTACAAACAGAGACACCGTAAAACCAATACCGCCTAGCAATGCTACGCCGGCGATATTTTTCCAAGTCATACCCTCAGGCAGTTGTGTGGCACCGGTTTTTACTGCCAACCAAGTAAAGAGATAGATACCGAAGAACTTACCTAAAAGCAAACCAAGTGCAATAGCAATACTTACGTTTCCAATTAATTCGCCTTCACCGCTAAACACGACTCCTGCATTCACAAAAGCAAAGAGAGGCAGGATAAGAAAGTTAACTGTCCCGTGAAGATTATCTTCCAACGACTGCAAAGGACTGATCACATAATCAGAAGCTCTTTCTACTTGTTTCAATTTAGCTATCTGATCATTTGTCAATACAATATTCTCTTTCTTAGCATCCATAACCGGAAAAGTGCCTATCACGCTGCGAATGCGCTCAATGTATTTAGCAACTTCCAACTGAGGTTTTGCAGGCGTAACCAAAGCTAAAATCACTCCAGAGATCGTACTGTGAATACCCGACTGTAAGAAAAGGTACCAAATAACAGCGCCAATCACAATAAAGAAGATTTTGTTAGTTGCCCCATACTTGCCAATATAGAACAATAGAAGATAGAGCAAAGCAGCAACAGCAAGATAACCCCAGTAGACATGTGAACTGTAATAGATCGCAATCACAAGAATGCCACCGATATCATCGACAACCGCAAAAGCAACCAAAAAGACTTTGAGGCTTAACGGAACACGAGTACCCAACAAACTAAGCACACCCAATGAAAAAGCAATATCCGTTGCCATTGGAATAGCTAATCCTTGTGATTCAGGTGTTCCCGGTACACAAATCAATGAATAGATAAGAACAGGAACAATCATTCCACCGCAAGCAGCTATGATCGGAAGCGAAGCTTTCCGAACCGTCGACAGTTCGCCAACCAGAAGTTCTCTCTTGATTTCTAAACCTACCAAGAAGAAAAATACCGCCATCAATCCATCGTTGATAAATTGAAGCATTGTCAGATTCACTCCTCCATGCGAAAGAACATTAAAATCACCAATTCTCAGATGTAACTCATGAGAAAGAAACTCCTGATATATAGGAGCAAAAGATGAATTAGCTATCACAGCAGCAGCAATAGCCGATAGAAACAATAAGATACTTGCTGCTAAATTTGATGTCGAAAAACGCATCACTTTTTTTAGAAATGTCATAAGTTGTATGTGTTTAATTTTATTTGATTAAGAAAAAGAGATCAAAGACATTATTTTGTCCAAACTACGAGATGATACTCGTACTTGGTTCAAAACAGTGAAAATGATGCCATCCTTTACTTCTCCATCCAAAAAGATACTTGCAAAATTCTATTGCATAATCTTTTCTGCATAACTCTTCAAACACAAGCTTATTTTCGGCAAAGCCTAAAAATAAATTATCTCTAGCCCACACGGGTGAGAGAGGTTTTACTGAAAGACCTCCTATATAGGAAGTCTTCATAAACAGAACTTTTCTCATATATAAATCGTTGTTTGTCTTTACTGTGATTGCCAAGGAAAGCTCTGCAGACAGATAGCAATCACTAAATATATAAATAACTAACCGCAGGAAGATTTGTTCAGTAGTATACTCGAATCTTTCCCGCGGTTAGCAATTAATCCAGTTTAAGTACGGCAAGGAAAGCCTTTTGAGGAACTTCCACATTACCAATTTGTTTCATTCTTTTCTTTCCCTTCTTTTGTTTCTCAAGAAGTTTACGCTTACGACTGACGTCACCACCGTAACATTTAGCGGTTACATCCTTACGTACAGCCTTTATGGTTTCACGAGCAATGATCTTTGCACCAATAGCAGCTTGGATTGCAATATCGAATTGTTGACGAGGGATCAGTTCCTTAAGTTTCTCGCACATTCTGCGTCCCATGTCGTATGCATTATCCACATGAATAAGAGTTGAGAGAGCATCTACCGATTCTCCGTTCAACAAAATATCCAATTTGGCCAATTTTGAAGGTCGGAAACCATCCGGATGATAATCAAACGAAGCATAACCTTTTGAAATACTTTTCAACTTATCGTAGAAATCAATTACGATCTCTCCCAAAGGCATCTTATAAAAGATCTCTACGCGATTACCAGATATATACTCTTGCTTGATCAGTTCACCACGCTTACCTAAACAAAGGGTCATAATATTACCTATATAGTCAGTTGTCGTAATGATAGATGCTTTAATATAAGGTTCTTCAATATGATCGATCAAAGTTGGATCAGGCATGCCACCAGGATTATGCACCTCTTTCATTCCTCCTTGTTTGTCGTAAATCTGATACGAAACGTTCGGAACGGTAGTGATCACATTCATATCAAACTCTCTGTCGAGACGTTCCTGTACAATCTCCATATGAAGCAATCCCAAAAATCCACAACGGAAACCAAAGCCAAGAGCAAGTGAAGATTCAGGTTGGAAAGTCAACGAGGCATCATTCAACTGCAATTTCTCGAGGGAAGCCCGCAAATCCTCAAAGTCTTCCGCCTCAATAGGATATAAACCGGCAAATACCATCGGCTTTACCTCTTCAAAACCAGCAATAGCTTTACTGCAAGGACGGGAAATATGAGTGATGGTATCCCCTACTTTTACCTCTTTAGAAGTTTTAATACCCGATATGATGTAGCCTACGTCACCAGTACGTAGTTCTTTTCGGGGTACCATATCCATCTTTAATACACCTATTTCATCGGCATCGTACTCTTTACCGGTATTAAAGAACTTTACTTTATCACCAGCTCGGATCACACCGTTCACTATTTTAAAATAAGCGATGATTCCTCTGAAAGAGTTGAATACTGAGTCGAAAATCAAAGCTTGCAAAGGAGCTTCTTCGTCCCCTTTTGGATGAGGTATTCGTTCAATCACAGCAGCGAGGATTTCCTCTACCCCCATACCCGTTTTACCAGAAGCACGGATAATCTCCTCACGTTTACATCCAAGCAGTTCGATAATTTCATCTTCTACTTCTTCAGGCATAGCACTTGCCATATCGCATTTATTAATGATCGGAATAATTTCCAGATCATGCTCAATAGCCATATATAAATTAGAGATTGTCTGTGCTTGTACACCTTGAGAAGCATCTACAATAAGTAATGCGCCTTCACAAGCAGCTATAGAACGGGAAACTTCATACGAAAAGTCAACGTGTCCCGGGGTATCAATTAAGTTTAAAATATATTTTTCACCCTGATAATTGTATTCCATCTGGATAGCATGACTCTTGATAGTGATTCCTCTTTCTTTTTCAAGATCCATATCATCGAGCATCTGCCCTGTTGTTACTTGTATCGTTTTAGTAAATTCCAGTAACCGGTCGGCCAGAGTTGACTTACCATGGTCAATATGAGCAATAATGCAAAAGTTACGAATTTTATTCATTCTAATTAATTATGTTTCTTACTTTAAGAAGCTTAATAAAAAGATTACCCAATCAAACTTATCTAATATCTTTTTATTATTCCGTTTGCAAAAGTACAGAAAAAAATGAAAATTTAAAAGCATGTGATTCATTATCTGAAAAGGAATTCTGATAGCTAAAGCTATGATAAAGCACTATTTCAAAGAAAAAGATTATATAAACATTTACTTTACGCAAAAAAGCCCCGGCTAATGCCGAGGCTTTTTCATAAAAACTTAATTCGATACTTATTTGCCTTCATCAAGAGTACAAATACTTACTCTATTCCAACTTGGTTCTGAGAACATATTTCCAACACCTTGTCCAGATGCAGAGATTCTATCCTCTGAAATTTTATACTTCTTGATCAACAAGTTCTTCACTACTTCAGCACGTTGATTAGCTAGTTTTTCATTAATCTTAGCACCACCTTCTGGAGAAGCATAACCTTTAATCACTACAGTTGCACTAGGATGATTTTCCAAATAGTTTGCAATACGTTCCACGTTAGGCATTTGAGACTTATCAATCACAGTTTTACCTTGGCGGAAAGTTACTACTGATTCCATACATCCATCACTCTTTGTTACAACAGTCGGCTTTTGATTGCGGCAATCATCAAGCTGATTCTGAAGGTCATTAATTTTACGGTTAGCATCATTTAAAGAAGATTCAGCATTTTCCGCTCTACCACGCAAATCATTGATTTTTCCATTCAGTTCATCAATTTCACCTTGATCATAAGCTCTTTCTAATGTCATGTAACGTTTACCATTACTGTTCATGAAATGATAGATCAAACCAGCTGTGATTTCAAAATTGGCTCTGTTTGCATTAAAACGTACGCCATTAGTTCCTAAACCTTCCATGTTGTATACCACTGCAGGTTTCAATGCAAAAGTCCAAGCTTTTTCAGCTCCAAGATTGAAATTAAAGTTTAAGCCAGCTTTAGAAGAAAAATAATCAGGATCTTCAGCACCACTTCTATATAAGTGCAAAGCTCCAATTCCACCAACTGCTTCAATTTCAAAAGCACGAGGTTCGCCATTGTAACCACCAAACAAATTGCTAAGATTAACTTTACCAAGTAACATTAGGTTGAGTTGATCAATAACGGTGCGACTTGCAGTTGTATTAACTGCTGCCAAACCTTCGATACCTACTCCAACTATTGGAGTTAACTGTTTACCTAATTCTAAGCCAAATGTGGGGCGCATATTCGGAAAAAAAGCATGATGCTTTAAAGGCGTAACTGCACCGGCGCGAACTCCAAAAGACCAATTATCCATAGCTTTATTACCATCTAATAAAAGCTTCTGGCCATGTGCCATCAAACCGATGACACTAAATACTGCAAGAATAAATAATTTTTTCATAATATCTTCAGTTTATTAAGTAATACAACTATAAAACACTTCTTTAAAAAAAATGTTTATTCATGATGAAAAAAAATATCTTTAGTCAAAGAAATATGATGCAAATCCATTAAAAATTGCATAACAAAAAAGGCATCTTACTTAAGATACCTTCTTTTTACCTTCAAAAAAACGAGTTTTTATTGCTTTTGATTCTCTAAATATTCAGTCCAAATTCTGGCAGCTTCCTCCACCATCTTCGCACACGGGCGTTTAGCAAAATATTGAGGAGTCCTTTCTTCTGGAAGATTTGTTAGGCTTTCATTTTTCTTCAGGCCCAACAATTCGGCACAGTTAAGTGCACCATTTCTCTTCTTAAACTCGTCAGCGAGTTGCTGTACTAAAGCATAATTAGCTGCTTTTCCATCGCGATCAGCAGCTTCGGTGGCTCCATTATGCAAACCAGCCAAAAGAAACATTCCACATGCTGCGCCACAAGTTTCTCTCATTCTACCTATTCCTCCCCCAAATGAGGCTGCCATACGAAGAGCTTGTTCGTCAGTAAATCCATAAATATCAGCAAATGCAGCTACTACGGACTGTGAACAGTTATACCCGCTCTTGAAGAGTTCCACAGCTCTCTGTATTCTTTCTTCCATTATCATATCATATTTAAAATTTAGATGCAAAACTATAAAAAGAATTCTGCATAAGTCGGGTATAGATGATGAAATATAACCAAAAAAGCTAAAATGAATATTTATAAAAAACATCGTTTTATGAAAACAATGACAATAACAGACTCAATAAATATAAAAATATGAATAATAGACTCATTCAGAAAAGATACACAAAACATAGTTTCTCTCCATGATAAGTTTGATCTTTCAAACAATTATCCATCATTTACAAAGACGAATCTTATTTCTGCATAAAATACAAAATAATCTCTGTAGAATAGACCTATGCATCTATTAACAACGACATAGGACAATGATCAGAATGAATCGCTTGATTCAATATCTGTGCACTTTTTATCATCGAACGCATAACTTCGTTAGTCATGCAGTAGTCAATCCTCCATCCTTTGTTTTTTATCCGTGAATTAAATCGATAACTCCACCAAGTATATTCTTGTTTTTGAGGATATAACATCCTATAAGTATCAATAAATCCCTCAGAAAGAAAACCAGACATCCAGTTTCGTTCCTCTGGAAGAAACCCACTGTTAGTTGCATTGCGAATAGGATCATGAATATCGATTGGCTCGTGACAGATATTATAATCCCCGCAAATTACCAGTTTAGGCCGTTTTACTTGTAAGTCTACTATGTATTTTTGAAATTCTTCCAACCACTTCATTTTAAACTCCTGCCTCTCCTCTCCACTTGTTCCGGAAGGATGGTAGACACTGATCACCGACAGATCTCCATAGTCAGCCCGAATCATACGCCCTTCATCGTCGTATATACCGATGCCCATACCATATTCTACATGATCAGGAATTTGTTTAGTCAAAATCGCAACTCCACTATAACCTTTCTTCTTGGCAGAAAATAGAAACGAATGATAACCTAACGCTTCAAAAGGTTCGGCAATATACTGATCAGGTTGTAATTTCGTTTCTTGCAAACACAATATATCAGGATTTTCAGTTTCAAGCCATTGAGGAAGCCCCTTAGAAACAGCTGCTCTAAGTCCGTTCACATTATAAGTAATTATCTTCATATATTGATTTAAATTTATGATCTATCGAAGAATATTAAATATCCCATCCACTACTCCATAGCGCGTTCTTTTTCCAATAATGCCTTCTTTCGATCAATCCCCCAGCGAAAGCCAGCTAAAGAACCGTCGGTGCGAACGACCCGATGGCAAGGAATAAGCATTGCAATATGATTTTGTCCAATAGCATTTGCCACGGCTCGCACAGCTTTGGGCTTGCCTAATGCAACAGCAATCTCCTTATAAGTGGCAACCTTTCCGAACGGTATCTCAAGCAACTGTTTCCATACTTGCTCTTGAAATTCCGATCCATAAAAAGACAAGTTTATTTTAGAATCTATAGTCCAATTAGTAAGCTGTAAAACAGCTTCAGCAATCAAATTATCGCTACATTGAGAATAAACAGTTTTTTTAGAACGAAATAGTTTTTTCATCTGAACAATACATTCTTCGCTTTGATTTTCTACAAACGACAAATAACAAATTCCTTCACCATCAGAAGCTATTAAAGCTTCACCTAAAGGTAATTGGGCAAATAAGTAACTAATTTTATTCATAGGTGTTTCGATTAAGAAAACAACAACATAATATTTAAAATGGAAACAATAGCAGCAATGGAATAAAGTACAAAAGTACTCCAACGACTATTTGCGTATTTCCCCATTACTTTCTTGGATGAAGTGAGACCCACCTGCAAAAAAACGGTAAAAGGCAATTGAATACTCAGAATCATCTGTGAGATAAGCAAACCTTTGAAAGGATCAGAAATAAAAAATATCAGTAATAGAGCAATACCTAATGATAAAGCAACTCCCAACTGAGAATGACTGTCTTTTATATGATAAGGTTCACCAAAAATTCCTGCAAAAATAGACCCTGCCGCCATTCCACTAGTAATGGTCGAAGATATACCTGCCATAAGAAGAGCCAAAGCAAAGATTACGGCAGCATTACTACTTAAAAGAGGTTCCAATAACGATTGTGCCTGTTGCAATTCTTCTACTGGAATCCCTTTTCTGTAAAATGTTGCTGCTGCTAATAAAATCATCGCACTATTGATGGCCCAACCTACAATCATCGAAAAAAGCGTATCATAAAGTTCGTACTTAAGCACTTTCTGAATGGATGAATCATCTTTCTTATTGTATTCGTGACTTTGAATCACTTCCGAGTGCAGAAACAAATTATGAGGCATCACAACCGCTCCAAGTACACTCATAATAATTAGCATACTACCCTCTGGGAAAGAAGGAGTAACCCACCCTTTTGCTGCTTGAGGCCAGTCAATTTCAACAAGAAATAGTTCGTAAATAAATGAAAGACCTATTACAGATACAAAAGCGATAATCGAACGTTCAATCCTCTTATAAGAATTGGTGAAGATCATGATAGATACAAAAGCGGTAGTAAGAATTGCTCCCCACACAATAGGAATATCAAGAAGCATTTGCAGAGCGATAGCTCCACCAAGGATCTCCGCCAAAGAAGTCGAGATAGAAGCCAGCACAGCAGTACCGAGAATAGGTCGCGACACCCATTTGGGAGTATAACGTGTAGCAGCTTCCGAGAGACAAAGTCCCGTAACAATACCCAAGTGAGCTACATTGTGCTGAAGAATGATCAGCATGATTGTCGATAAGGTCACTACCCAAAGTAAGTGATATCCAAATTCTGAACCGGCTGCAAAGTTAGAAGCCCAATTCCCTGGATCGATAAATCCAACTGTCACCAATAAACCCGGACCGATATACTTAAAAAAGTCTAGTCCACCTAAATAGCGTTTATGGTCTTTTCTTTTTAAGTCACTAAATATATTTTTCATCTTTGCATAATAGTTTTTATTCAGATTATCTTTTTAAAAATCTTATTGATAATTATATACTAACGGTCGAAAGTCTTTTTTTGTTCAAGCATCAGAGAATTGCGAAAAACGGGCTTTGACGAAAAAAAATCATCAAAGCCCGTTATATCTAATTTAATAAGAAAAATCAGGTCAATAGCCCATCTCATGCAATGCGTGACAAAGTTGGTCGGGGCAGGAAGTCACTTTTCCACCACAACGAATGCCTTCCAGTCTGGATAAAACATCCTCTACCCTCATTCCCTTCACTAATTGGGAGATACCCTGTAAGTTACCATTGCAACCTCCACAGAAAGCTACATCCATTACAACCCCTTCTTGCACATCAAGTTGGATGTTTGTGCTACATGTACCTTTCGTTTTATACGAATATTCCATGTCAATTACTCTTCTTCAGCAGGTTTCATGTTTGTGAAGACAGTTTGAACATCGTCAAACTCTTCCAAACGTTCAACCATCTTATCAATAGTTTCACGTTGTTCCTCAGTAACCTCTTTCAAGTCGTTTGGAATATAAGTAAACTCACCTCCAACTACTTCGAAACCATTTTCTTCCAGATATTTCTGAATCTGTCCGAAAGATTTAGGATCACCATAGATTGTAATTGTTCCCTCTTCTTCATCAATATCATATTCGTCTTCTACTCCGAAGTCAATGAGTTCAAGAATGAGTTCATCCATTTCCAAACCTTCTTTTTGTTTGAAAGAGAACACACATTTATGATCAAAAAGGAAAGCCAAGGATCCCATAGTTCCCATTGTGCCGCTAAATTTATTAAATACCGAACGTACATCTGCTACCGTACGGGTAGTATTATCGGTCAAAGTATCAACAAAAACAGCTACACCGAAAGGTCCGTATCCCTCGTAAGTCATACTCTTATACTCACTTTGGTCTTTTCCCATTGCGTTTTTGATAGCGCGATCAACATTATCTTTCGGCATATTTTCGCGCTTAGCATTAGCGATAATAGCACGCAAAGTAGGATTATTTTCAGGTTCCGGTCCACCTGCTTTTACAGCAATAGCAATTTGTTTTCCAATTTTGGTAAATGTGCGAGCCATGTGGCCCCATCTTTTAAGCTTAGCGGCTTTTCTATATTCAAACGCTCTTCCCATTGGTATATCTTTTTATAAATTCTATAAATATAGTGTATTAATTTTATCTTAGTTTAGCACCCAGTTTGTCTTCTAAGTTCTTGATCAACTTCGACATAATCTTATCGATCATCTTATCGTTTAAAGTCTGTGTTTCATCTTGCAACAAGAAACTCACAGCGTACGATTTCTTTCCTACTTCGAGGTTTTTACCTTCGTACACATCGAATAAAGTAACTTCCTTCAACAGTTTTTTTTCTGTTTCGTAAGCGATCTTCTCGATTTCAGCAAACTGTATATTTTTGTCGATCAATAATGCTAAGTCACGGTTCACAGCTGGGAACTTAGACAGTTCTTTGTAGCTAACTTTAGCCGAACGAATTGCTTTCATCAACTCTTTCCAGTTCATGTCGGCAAAATAAACTTCATTATCGATATCAAATGTTTTTTGAAGTTTTTTTGTTACCACTCCAAATGCAGCCAGACGTTTACCGCCTCTAGTATTTACCGACAAAGCCGATGCAAACAAATCATCAGTTAAGTTACCTACTACCAAGTCGTGTAGATTCAATCCTAAACGTTTAAGGATATTTTCCACATATGCTTTCAGTTCATAGATTGTACTATCTTCATCAGCGTGAGCCCATGAGTTAGATACTTTTTTACCTGTCAGCCACAAGCCCAAATGATAATCTTCCGAGTAAGGTGCAAGCACTTTTTCTGCATTCTTCTTTTCAGCATTGAAATAATAACAGTTTCCGAATTCGAAGAATTTCAAATCAGCATTTTTACGATTCGCATTATGAGCAATGCTTTCTAAGCCACCGAACAACAATGATTGACGCATACAGTTAAGATCGGCACTCAACGGATTCATCAGCATCACTAGTTGACTAGAAGGATAAGTTTCTAAACCGTCATAGTAAGCAGCACGAGTAAGCGAATTGTTCAAGATTTCATTAAAACCACAGCCTACCAGTTGCTCAGCAATTAAGTTCTGAAGTTTATTCGATTTATCATGTTCACCTTTAGTAGTCAAACTTGATTTTAATGTGGTAGGAATCTCTACATTGTTATATCCATAGATACGAAGAATATCTTCAATTACGTCACAATCACGTTGAACATCTACACGGTATGGAGGCACTGCCAAAGTCAGTCCTTCCGGTGTTTCGTTCATTATCTTCATCTCTAAACTAGTAACGATACTTTTAATCGTTTCTACAGGGATGATTTTTCCGATAAGTGAATGTACTTTTTCATAAGTCATCTCAACGACGAAATCTTGAACCGGTTCTGAACAAACATCCTTTATATCCGATGAGATTGTTCCACCGGCAAGGTCTTTAATCATCAAAGCCGCCAATTTCAAGCAATAAATCACACCATTCGGGTCGATACCTCTCTCAAAACGAAAAGAAGCATCCGTATTCAATCCATGACGACGGGCAGTCTTACGTACCCAAGTCGGATGGAAATAAGCACTTTCAATAAACACATCCGTTGTAGCCTCGGTAGATCCTGAATGTAAACCGCCAAAAACCCCTGCGATACACATCGCTTCTTTAGCATTGCAAATCATCAGATCACGTTCATTCAACTTACGTTCTACTTCGTCTAAAGTAACAAAAGGAGTTCCTTCAGGCATCGTTTTCACAATCACCTCTCCTCCATCTATCTTAGCTGCATCAAAACAGTGTAATGGCTGTCCGAATGCGTGAACGATGTAATTTGTGATATCTACCACATTATTGATAGGACGCACACCGATCAGGCGAAGCTTGTTTTGCAACCACTCCGGACTCTCTTTCACTGTTACGCCTTTCACTGTTACGCCGGCATAATGCGGACAAGCTTCAGTATTTTCAACTTTTACAGCAATATCAAGATCATGATTATCAACTGTAAAAGCATCAATAGAAGGACGTTTAAGTTCAGCGCCCTTTCCATTTTGAAGAAGATAAGCGTAAAGGTCGCGTGCTACACCAAAATGTGAGCAAGCATCTGCACGGTTAGGAGTGATGTCCACTTCCAACACATAATCGCTCTTAATATTGTAATAATCCTTAGCAAGAGTACCTGGAACGGCTGATTCAGGAAGCACAATGATTCCATCATGAGAAGTTCCGATACCAATCTCATCTTCGGCACAAATCATACCGGTAGACTCAACCCCTCGGATTTTTGATTTCTTAATTGTAAAGCATTCATCACCATCGTACAATTTCGTCCCCAAAGTAGCCACAACGACTTTTTGGCCAGCTGCCACATTAGCAGCACCACAAACAATTTGAGTCGGTTCGCCGTTTCCTAAATTGACGGTAGTAATGTGAAGATGGTCTGAATTAGGATGTTCCACACAAGTCAACACCTCGCCGATAACGAGACCTTCAAGACCGCCTTTAATGGTTTGAACTTCTTCCACGCCTCCTGTTTCCAGACCAATGGAAGTCAGTGCCGCCGCCACTTCATCGGGCGTCAAGTCGAACTCGACATACTCTTTCAGCCAATTATAAGAGATATTCATATGTATATTTTTTTATTGTTTCTCAAAAGACTCGCAAAGTTAATAAGATTTTTTGGTAGACAGGGAACGTTTTGCGATAAAAATAACAAATATGGCAACAACCCATACACTATTATGCAATGAGTTGTTGCCTACTGATAGGGGATCCAGTTAAATTAGAATGGTAAAGGTCCGTCTCCTCCCGAAAGATCGAAAGGATTTCCCGCTTGTGGTATATATTCCGGAATAGACGGAACAGAAGATCCATTTGATCTCGAATTTGCCTTCGATCCTAACATGGCTCCTGCATCTGGTGTCGGAATAATAAGATCATCCTCAGGGTTTTGAAAACGAGTAAATTCGCCCTTGAATCGAAGCAATACATCTCCCACAGCACCATTACGATGCTTGGCAATAATAATTTCTGCCATACCCCGAAGATCGTTACCTCGATCATCCTGAAAGATTTTATAGTACTCCGGACGGTGGATAAAACAAACCATATCGGCATCCTGCTCAATCGCTCCTGATTCACGGAGGTCACTCAACTGAGGACGTTTCCCTTCTATACCTTCACGATTTTCAACACCACGATTCAACTGCGAAAGAGCTATTATCGGGATATTCAACTCTTTGGCCAATCCTTTGAGCGATCGAGAAATAGTACTGACCTCTTCCTGACGGCTACCAAAGGCCATTCCGCTCGCATTCATCAACTGAAGGTAGTCAATGATAAGAATCTTCACACCATGCTCACGCACCAAACGACGTGCCTTAGTACGTAATTCAAACACCGACAATGAAGGGGTATCATCTACATACAAAGGTGCATTCAACAGGTCTTTCAACTTATAATCAAGCTGTTGCCACTCATAATCAGCTAACTGTCCACTCTTAATCTTCTCACTCGGAATTTCACAAACATTCGAGATCAAACGATTTACCAACTGGACATTACTCATTTCAAGCGAGAACAAAGCTACAGGATGATTATAATTTACAGCAATATTTTTTGCCATAGAAAGCACAAAAGCTGTTTTACCCATTGCAGGACGAGCAGCAATGATAATCAGATCGGAGTTCTGCCAACCGGAAGTCATCTTGTCGAGTTTGGTAAAGCCACTCTCTAAACCACTCAAACCATCGGTACGAGCGGCTGCCTTTTGAATCAACTTATACGCTTCATCAATCACAGGATTGATCTGCGTATAGTCTTTTTTCATGTTTTGTTGAGAGATCTCGAACAATTTTCCCTCAGCTTCTTGCATCAGATCATCTACATCAAGAGTCTCGTCAAATGCTTTACTCTGAATACCACTCGTAAATGTGATCAATTCACGAGCTAACGATTTTTGAGCAATGATCCGGGCATGATATTCTATATGTGCGGAGGAAGCAACTTTACTACTAAGTTGGGCAATATAAAACGGACCACCTACTTCTTCGAGTTCTCCTCGTTTAGAGAGCTGCTCCTTGACAGTCAAGATATCTACCGGCTTCTGATTAACAGCCAGATCGGTAATTGCAGCATATATCAATTGATGACGGTGTTCGTAAAAAGACTCCGGTCGGAGTATTTCACTCACCAATGAATATGCATCCTTTTCAATCATCAAAGCACCAAGCACAGCTTCTTCCAGCTCAGGTGCCTGAGGCTGAATACGCCCATAGTCATTCACAGGCTCTATTTTCGGCTTCGTACTACGGTAATTTTTTCTTTGTTCGGCCATTTATATTTTGATTTTTTAATCGTTTTTTATACCTGCCGTAAAAGCAAACAGGGAGACAAAGATAGAATAAATTAAGGAGAATAGTAAGGTTCAGAAGGAAGATTTTATTAATTTTGCATGCATAATTTTGGAAAATAACTTACCAACAACAGATAAGTACTTGATAGTATGATTACATTCCCTAATGCCAAAATAAATTTAGGCTTGCGCATCACAGAAAAGCGCTCAGACGGATACCATAATTTGGAAACGATTTTCTATCCGGTAGCATTGGAAGATGCGCTAGAGATTCAGGAACATGCTGAGCCTGATTCCAACATCAGCAAAGTTGACTTACATATAAGCGGAATGAAAGTGGAAGGTTCTCCTGAAGATAATCTAGTGGTAAAAGCTTATCGATTATTGGATGAACATTTTCAACTTCCACCAATTAAAATCTTTCTTCATAAGCATATCCCATCAGGTGCAGGGTTAGGCGGAGGATCTTCAGATGCAGCATCTATGTTGAAGCTACTGAACAATTATTATTCACTCTGTCTATCCGACAATCAGTTAGAAGCGTATGCATCCAAACTAGGAGCCGACTGTGCATTCTTCATTCGGAACACTCCAACTTTTGCCGAAGGAATTGGTAATATCTTCTCCCCAGTCGATTTATCACTGAAAGGTTATCAGATCCTGCTTATTCAACCGGACGTTTTCGTTTCTACACGCGAAGCTTTTTCACAGATCCGTCCTTGTCGTCCCACTTGTTCACTAAAGGAGTTGATTAAATTTCCTATCGATGAGTGGAAAGATTATATTGTTAACGACTTCGAGGCAAGTGTGTTTCCACAACACCCCACCATTGGGCAAATAAAAGAGGAATTATACAGAAATGGAGCAATATATGCTTCAATGAGTGGTTCCGGATCATCAGTATTTGGACTCTTTACCCCTGACAAACCACTACCCGACTTTTCCTTCGATTCTAAAACATTCTGTTACAAAGGACTATTAACCCAATAATTCAAACAGATAAATCAACTGAAATCTTTATCAGATATCTTGAGAGGAGATGATTGAAGAAAATTGTCTAAAAAGATAGTAGGAGAATATAGTTTAAGAAGTTACTTGAACGAATCAATTTTAGTATCTATATGTTTAGATACTAAGTGAAGTATCAATTTGTTTCTTTGATTGTCAATAAGATAAAAACGGTACCACGACTCACGTCGCAGTACCGCCACAACACAAACACAAAATAAAACACGACAAAACTACTATGCAATCAGAATCTGTCTATGCCGGGGAGGCATAAGTACTAAGTACAAATATTCACATACTCATAAGTAGCTTCAGACTGATTTGCATTTCTAAAACAAATGGGTAGCCCCATTTGTTTTATATCTTAACACTAAAAGGATTTACTTTTAGTGATAGTAATCTATTTATTGAATTCCTCTTTCACGCAATTTCAACTGCCAGTTCCATGCAGAACGGAGAGTATCTTCAAGCGTTTCAACAGCTTTCCAACCTAATTCATTATTTGCAAAATCAGGGTTAGCCCATACCTTTTCAATATCACCGGCACGACGACCAACAATCTGATAATTCAACTTTACTCCTGTAGCTTTTTCAAAACCGTGAATCAATTCCAACACCGACACACCATTACCGGTACCAATATTGAACACTTCCACTTTTTCTTTCTGAGTTTTTTCTAAGATTCTGCGAATCGCAATCACATGAGCCTTAGCTAAATCAACTACATTAATAAAATCACGAATACACGACCCATCAGGAGTATCATAATCATCACCAAACACACTCAACTTTTCACGAATTCCCATGGCAGTTTGAGTTAAATAAGGCACCAAATTTTGAGGCACTCCATTTGGAAGCTCTCCTAACAAAGCCGTAGGATGCGCGCCGATCGGATTAAAGTAACGCAACATAATGGCCTGAATAGGAGAACCGGAAGTCACAGTATCACGAATAATCTCCTCGTTTATTTGCTTCGTATTTCCATAAGGAGACTCAGCTTTCTTTATAGGAGCTTTTTCAGTCACAGGCAATTCATCCGGCTGACCATACACCGTACAAGAAGAAGAAAAGACGATACCTTCAACTCCATGCTTCGGCATTAATTCGAGCAAATTGATCAATGAGACCAAATTATTGCGATAATAAAGCAATGGTTTTTCAACCGACTCACCTACAGCTTTGCTCGCAGCGAAGTGAATAATAGCTTTAATACCTTTATATTTTTCAAAGACAGCGTTTAAACTAGAATAATCCAAACAGTCTATTTTTTCAAATACAGGACGGATACCCGAAACCTTTTCAATATTATCAATAACGTCAGCGTTAGAATTTGACAAATTATCTATAATAATAACTTCGTATCCGTTATTTTGTAATTCAACAACAGTATGTGAACCGATATAACCGGTACCACCCGTTACCAAAATTCTTTCTTTCATAATAATTATATATATGGTTATAGTTTTTCGCCTTTCTTTGGTTCGGGCTACAAAGGTAGACAATAAAAATTAATTCACAACAAATCCACACAAAAATATTCAAGAATAATACAAAAAATACAAGTTTTAGTCAATAAACAAAAGAAAGGAGCCTTACCGATATGTTATTAGACATGCTCGGCAAGGCCCCACTTTATCGCCCTAATACTTTAAGAATAAAACAATTACTATTTACACAACTCCAGAAAAGCCCATAAAGGCCATCGCAAGCAGTCCAGCAGTAATCAAAGCGATGGGAGTTCCCTGCATTCCTTTGGGTACTTTTACCAAACTCATTTGCTCACGAAGTCCGGCAAAAAGTACTAATGCAAGACCAAAGCCAATGGCTGTAGAAAATGCATATACCACTCCGGTAAGTAAATCAAAATCTTTTTGAATAACCAGAATAGCGACTCCCAAGATACAGCAGTTTGTTGTGATTAAAGGTAGAAACACACCTAAAGCCTGGTAAAGTGCGGGAGATACTTTCTTTAAAATGATCTCCACCATCTGAACAAGAGCAGCAATCACAAGAATAAATGTGATCGTCTGAAGATATCCAAGTCCAAAAGCATCTAATACAAATTTTTGAATTAAGAATGTCACAATAGTAGCAATCGTCAGCACAAAAGCTACTGCAGCACTCATGCCTATTGCAGTATCTACTTTCTTTGACACTCCAAGGAACGGGCAGATTCCCAGGAATTGCGACAATACAATGTTATTGACAAAGATTGCCGAGATAAAAATTAATATATATTCCATAATCTACGTTATCAAATTAATTATTCTGCTTTCTTGAAGCTATTAATCAGTGCGATTAAATACCCCAGAGCAATAAATGCACCAGGTGCTAAAACAAACACCAACATTCCATATTCCTCAGGAAGAATCGTCAGATCAAAAATCTTACCGGTTCCTAAGAACTCACGAATAGCCCCCAACAAAGTCAGTCCTAAGGTAAAACCTAATCCCATGCCTAGTCCGTCGAACATCGATGCAACTGCATTATTCTTAGCAGCAAAAGCTTCAGCACGTCCTAAAACAATACAGTTTACTACAATCAATGGAATAAAAAGTCCTAATGTAGCATACAATCCTGGAACATATGCCTGCATCACCATCTGAAGCAAGGTTACAAACGAAGCAATCACAACGATAAACGAAGGGATACGCACCATATCAGGTATCAGATTCTTAATGAGGGAGATCACCACATTCGAACAGATCAACACAAACATAGTAGCCAACCCCATCCCCATTCCGTTGATAGCAGAAGAGGTCGTTCCAAGTGTAGGACACATACCAAGAAGGAGCACAAAAGTAGGATTCTCTTTAATAATCCCATTCATCATTACTTTAAAATTATTCATATCAGTCTCCTTTCTTAATTATTAATGATTACTGTATCCACTATTGCTTCATCATCAGGTGGACAGTTCACTTCATTATATTTCTGAGAAGCTCCCGTATTTCCTTGGGTATCTCCTCCCTTATAAGCTTGATAAGCTGCATTCACCGCATTCAAGAAAGCTCTGGAAGTAATTGTAGACGCAGTGATTGCATCTACCTGACCGCCGTCTTTACTTACTGTCAGGGGTTTCTCACCAGGATTCATCCCAACGATATCACCTTTTTGATCTTTCTTAAACCAATCGGCAGCCTTCGAACCTAACCCCGGAGTTTCTACATGAGACAAAAGAGAGTAATTAAAGATCTTGCCTTCTGAATCAAAACCTACCAAAACTTTTAGTTCCCCACCAAAGCCTAAAGATTTTGCTTCCACTGCAGCACCAATTCCTTCATTCCCTTTTTTAGCCGGATAGATGATAAAATCTACAAACTTTTTCCCATCTTTTTCTCCGAAAACAGTGTCGGCTTCTGCAACAGGATTATTATCAAAAGCTGGCAGGACTTGTTTCAAAGCCTCATTAAGTGTTTTCGCATTTGCATCTGCGATAGGCCCCTTCGTCAATTCATTTACATAAGCGAGTAAAGCGACCGAAGCTACTGTTACCCCAGTGAGTACCAGCAACATATTTTTTAAAGATGATTCTAATTTCTTCATTTCTTCTTCGCTACCTCCCCAAAGCGTTTAGGTTTACAATAATTATTGATGAGCGGAGTGAAAGCATTCATTATCAAAATAGCGAACGACATACCTTCGGGATAAGCACCGAACAGACGGATCACTACAGTCAGCAGACCGATAGACACCCCGTAAATAAGCATTCCTTTATGACTCATGGGAGAAGTCACATAATCGGTTGCCATAAAGACAGCTCCCAACATCAAACCTCCGGAAAGAAGTTGCATGATTGGTGCTACATAAAGTTCCGGTTTCGCTAAGTACATGATTCCTGAGAATACAAACACTGTAACCAGAATAGACACCGGAATATGCCAAGTAATAATTTTCTTCATCAGCATATATAGCAGTCCGATCAATAGCGCCGCAGCACTAACTTCGCCTATACAACCTCCATTTTGTCCGATGAACAATTGAAAAGCATCGGGAAGTTGATCGACCGAAAAACCGGGTGCACCTTTCGCAATACCTTTCATAATAGCCAAAGGAGTAGCTCCCGTTGTAGCATCCGTATAAGAAGTCAGCTGTCCGACAACCGGCCAGGAAGTCATCTGTACAGGGAAAGAGAGTAACAAGAACACACGTCCTGCAAGTGCAGGATTAAATGGGTTACATCCTAGTCCTCCGAATGACATCTTTCCTACACCAATAGCAAAAAGTGAACCGATAATAATGATCCATATCGGCAAGTTAGAGGGTAAGTTAAATGCCAACAACACTCCTGTAATAATGGCTGATCCGTCACCGACTGTTGTTGTGGATTTTTTCAATAAGAACTTGGCAATAGCCCATTCAAAGAAAACGCAAGCGGCTACAGAAGTCGCTGTAACAACGAGTGCGCCCAGACCGAAAAAAAGGAGTGACACAACAAAAGCAGGCAACAGAGCGATCAATACTCCGTACATATTCTTTTGCACACTGTCTCCGCTATGTATATGTGGTGAAAGTGATACAATTAGTTTTTTTTCCATATTCCTTAATTATTTAGCTTGACGAGCACGAATCATACCTCCAACCTTAGCCTTACCCAATCGGCAATAGTCAAGTAAAGGACGGTTTGCCGGACAAGTGAACTGGCACGACCCGCATTCTATACAATCCATGATTCTTTCATTTTCCATTCTCTCAAAGTCTCCGTTTTCCGATAAAGCTCCAAGCAGATATGGTTCAAGTCCCATCGGACATGCGCTCACACATTTACTACAACGGATACAAGTCTGCTCCTCTGCACGATTCGCTTCTTTCTTATTCATAATCAGAATCCCTGAGCTACCTTTACTCATAGGTACCTCTACATGAACCAGAGCTTTGCCCATCATCGGACCTCCGCCAATCACCTTACCGGTATCTTCTGGAAGTCCCCCGCAAGCATCAATCAACTGACTCATCGGTGTACCGATACGTGCCAAAAAGTTGGATGGTTTAGCAACCGACTTACCCGTTACAGTGATAACGCGTTCAAAAAGAGGTTTATTCTTTTGTACAGCCTCATACACAGCAAAAGCTGTTCCTACATTCTGGACAACTGCCCCTGCTGAGATTGGCAAAGCACCACTTGCCACTTGGCGTTTAGTGATAGCATCAATCAGCTGTTTTTCACCACCTTGCGGATATTGAACTTTCAGAGGAACAACTTCCATTCCTGCATGAGTAGCAGCAAACTTATTCATGATCTCAATAGCATCCGCTTTATTGTTCTCGACTCCGATAAAAGCTTTATTTACCTTTACCGCTTTCATCAAGAGTGCAACACCCTCAACAATCTCAGCTGCATGTTCGAGCATAAGCTGATGATCGGCAGTAAGATACGGCTCACATTCCACACCATTAATAATCACACACTCTGCTTTAAATGAAGGCGGCGGTGTCAGTTTGACGTGCGTTGGAAAGCAAGCACCACCGAGTCCGACAATACCAGCATCAGCAATCTTTTTTACAATCTCCTCACTCGTAAGATCACACCCTTGAACAAGCGTTTCACTGCGGTCAATCGATTCTTCCCACTCATCTCCCTCTACATCTATATATATAGCCGGTTTAGCATATCCGCTGGCATCAACTACTGTATCGATCTTGGCAACTTTACCACTAACCGAAGAGTGAATTGCTGCCGACACAAATCCGGCAGCTTCAGCAATCTTAGTGCCCACCTTCACCACATCACCTTTGGCAACTATCGGTTTGGCAGGTGCCCCAATATGTTGTCCAAGCAAGATGACTGCTTGTCGGGGAAGTTCTGCTGTGATGATAGCCTGATGTGCCGACAATTTATTTTCCTGTGGATGGACACCACCAATTGAAAATGTCTTTAACATACAAATCAGTATTTTAGTCTGTTATTATTCTGTTATTTTAGCTGCAAATTCAACAATTGTTTCACTTGCATCAGCATTTACTTCAGCTATTGCTTTCGCTTGCATTAACTGTTCCAGTCACGCTCTCCTCTACTTTGGGTTTTCGAGCCGGAAAGTTTAACTCCAAGATGGTTCCTTGCGGACAAACCTCCACACATTTACGGCACGACTTACATTTAGCCGGGTCGATATATGCCAAATTATTAGTTAGAGTTATTGCCTCAAACGGACAGGTCTTTACACACTTGCCGCAACCTATACAGCTCACTGTACAAGCTTTTCTAGCTACAGCACCTTTATCTTTGTTCACACACGACACATACACCCGACGCGACTTCTTGCCTTTCGGACGCACTTCAATAATCATTTTCGGACAAGCCTTTACGCAAGCACCACAAGCCGTACATTTGTCTTCATCCACTTCAGGTAATCCGGTTTCCGGATTCATGTGAATCGCTCCAAACGAACAAGCAGCCACACAGTCACCACAACCGAGACACCCGTAGCTACATCCTGTTTCCCCTCCGTAAAGTGAAGCTGCAATAGCACAGCTCTTGGCACCGTCGTATAAATTTGTACGCGGACGGTTGGCACATGTTCCGTTACATCTTACTACAGCTATCATCGGTTCTACTTCACCGGCAGCTAGTCCAAGAATATTGGCCACTTTACCCATTACTTCTTGTCCGCCAACGGGACAAAATTTACCATCCAGCGATCCGGCTTTCACGCAAGCATCAGCAAATCCGCTACAACCGGGATACCCGCAGCCACCACAGTTTGCTTGAGGCAAGACCTCACCCACCTGGGCAATCCGCGGATCTTCATACACGGCAAATTTCTTAGAAGCTACATAAAGAATACCAGCCAAAACTAGTGCGATAGCCCCTAAAGAAATTACTGCAATCAGAATCAAATTCATAATTTATTTAATTAATAGGTTTTATAGTGAATAAAAATTGTTGTTTCAGTCGTGTTCTGAAAAAATAGATAACAGTATAATATGGAAGAAGTACACCCAATGAAAGAAGAGCTGAAACCAACTCGTCTCCGGTGACATTCATAAAGAAGAATAAGGAGAATAGTATGAGAACGAAAGGTATCACAAAAGCCAAAACAACTGCCCACATCCCTTGAGAGGTACGACCAATCAGTTTCACTCGGTCGCCAACTTTATATATGGATGCAGCCGCCTTATCTGTGATTTCAATTACTTTATCTTTACTGTCGGCCGAAGAGCAGTGTCCTTTCACACTACAAGTAGCGCATGCGGAAACCTGTACGATTCTCACATATATTAGAGAATCTTGCACCTTCTCCACAATTCCTTGATGTTCTATAGTATTATTAGTCATTTTGCAAACTCAGCATTACAAACGGAGGCAAAATTAATCAAATATTGGAAATTACGAAGCATTCTTGCTCTTTTTTCATCTATAAGCGATAAACTTTAAGTTTTAATCATTAGCGATCTATGCAATTCTTCTTCATCTCTTGTTCAATTATTATTTCTACAAATTCTCCGGGTTTGTT
>Ga0114938_1000281_pt1 | contig 40792 bp, 31 predicted proteins | sample AshMeaBigSpring_FD_88675 | JGI IMG/M metagenome (GOLD analysis project Ga0114938, IMG submission 88675) | Groundwater microbial communities from Big Spring, Nevada to study Microbial Dark Matter (Phase II) - Ash Meadows Big Spring | ecosystem: Environmental > Aquatic > Deep subsurface >... | reverse complement strand
CAGGGCGTGCCGAGCGCCGACCGGCTGCTGCTCGCCTTCTCGCTGCCGATCGTCGCGATCGTCACCGCGCAGGCTCTGATCTCACGTGCGCACGCGAACTGGGCCGCCCTCGCCTATGTCGCGGCGACGGTGCTGGTCACCGCAACGCTCGTCCGCGATGTGGCGCGGCGCTGGCTCGAGGCCTCGCTCGCCCTGCATGTCGCTGTGCTCGCCTTGATCGGTGTCGCAACCGCGCAGGCCGGGCGCCTGTCGCTGCCGCTCGTCGGCGATCCGCTCGCCCGCCAGCTCGGCTGGCGGGCGCTCGCGCTCGAGACGCGCCGCGTCGCCGACGGGTCCGCAGCGGAGCGAAAAGTGGCGACGATCATCACCGACGACCGCTCGGTCACCGCCGAGCTGCTCTACTACCTGCCTGCCGGCTCGCCGTCCGTGCTCGCCTGGCGCGGCGCCGCCCGCCCGCAGGACCACTACGAGCTCACTCGGCCGTTCCGAGCCGGCTCGCCGGAGCCGGTGCTGCTCGTCGCACTTCGGCCGGATGCCACGCCGATCACCTCGCGGTTCACCAAGGTCGAGCCGCTCGGCACGCGCAAACTGCCCGCAGGCGCCGGGCCGCAGCGTACCGTCAACTACTTCCTGCTTTCCGGCTTCCGCGCTCCGTGAGCACGGCGACCGCACAACACGAGGAGAAAATCATGCAGCTCAAGGGCAAGACCGCCATCGTCACCGGCTCGACCTCCGGCATCGGCCAGGCGATCGCGTGCGCCTTCGCGGCGGAAGGCGCCAACGTCGTCCTCAACGGCCTCGGCACTGAGCAGGAGAACGAGGCGGCAATCCGCGCCGTCGCCAAGCATGGCACGCGCATCGCCTTCGACCCCGCCAACATGCTGCGCCACAACCAGATCATCGATATGGTCGCCAAGGCCGAGAAGGACTTCGGCCAGGTCGACATCCTGGTGAACAATGCGGGCATCCAGCACGTCTCGCCGGTCGAGAGCTTCCCGATCGAGAAGTGGGATGCGATCATCGCGATCAACCTGTCGTCGGCGTTCCACGCGGTGCGTGCCGCGGTGCCCGCGATGAAAGCGCGCAAGTCCGGGCGGATCATCAACGTCTGCTCCGCGCATTCGCTGACCGCCTCGCCGTTCAAGACGGCTTATGTGGCCGCGAAACACGGCCTCGCCGGTTTCACCAAGGTCGTCGCGCTCGAACTCGCCGAGCACGGCGTCACCTCCAATGCGATCTCGCCCGGCTTCGTGTGGACGCCGCTCGTCGAAAAGCAGATCCCCGACGTCGCCAGGTCCGAAGGCATCAGCGAGGAGGCGGCCAAGTTGAAACTTCTCGCCAAGCAGCCGACGCGGAAGTTCGTGACGGTCGATCAGGTCGGCGCGCTCGCCGTGTTTCTGGCGAGCGATGCCGCCGCCTCGATCACCGGCGCCAACTACACGATCGACGGCGGGTGGACGGCGGAATGACCAGGAAATCCAACAAGGCGCGCAACGGCCGTGATGCGGCCTCGCCCAAGCGGATCAATGTGGCGCTGCAGGGCGGGGGCTCGCACGGCGCGTTCACCTGGGGCGTGCTCGACCGGCTGCTCGAGGAAGACGCGATCGAGATCGATGGCCTTTCCGGCACCAGCGCCGGCGCCATGAACGCGGTCGTGCTGGCCGAGGGCCTCGTCGAGGGCGGGCGGCCGCGCGCGCGCGCGCAACTCGCCGATTTCTGGGCCGCGGTCAGCCGCGAGGCGGTGTTCAGCCCGATCCAGCGCACGGTCTTCGACGCGTTTGCCGCAGGTTGGAGCCTGCCGGGCCACCCGGCGCTGCTCTGGTTCGATATCGCGACGCAGCTCTTCTCGCCCTACCAGTTCAATCCGCTGAACATCAATCCGCTGCGCGCGCTGTTGCTGAAGGAGGTCGATTTCGACAAGGTGCGGGCCTGCCGCGACCTGCAGATATTCGTGTCGGCGACCAACGTCTATTCGGGCCGCTCGCGCGTGTTCACGGGCGCCGATCTCACCGTCGATGCGGTGATGGCATCGGCCTGCCTGCCGCAGCTCTACCAGGCCGTGACAATCGACGGCGAGCCCTACTGGGACGGCGGCTACATGGGCAATCCGGTGCTGCACCCGTTCTTCGGCACGTGCACGTCGCGCGACATCCTGCTCGTGCAGATCAACCCGATCCGCCGCCCCACGACGCCGACGACCGCGCGCGAGATCCACGACCGGGTCAACGAGATCTCGTTCAACTCCTCACTGGTCCGCGAGCTGATGCACGTCGAGTTCATCAATGACGCGCTGCGGCAGGGCGACCTTGCTGGTCGCGGCTATCACGAGGTCTTCCTGCACCTGATCGCCGGCGGCGAGGCGCTCGCGCGCGAGACGGCTTCGAGCAAGCTCAACGCGGAGTGGAGCTTTCTCACCTACCTGCGCGACCTCGGCCGGGCGGCGGCGGAAGAGTGGATCAGGAGCCACTTCGACCGTCTCGGGCGGAAGAGCACGATGGACCTCACCGAGTTCCGGGTGAAGGAGGGTGCTCCGCCCGTGGCCAGGCCCTCGCCGCCCATCGTTGCGCCCGCGCGGCCGCGCGCGACGCGGCGCAAGCCGACATCGGCATGATCGCGTGCCTCGCGGCTGCAATGCAGCGCGTCATCTGCCGGGCGAGGTGTGCTGGCGGGTCGCGGGAAGCGAGCCGCTGCCGCCGGTCAGCGACACGACGACCGTCGCCGCCGCTGCCAGTGTCAGCAGCAGGGCAATCAGCACCTCGCGCGGGCGCAGCTTCAGCCGCGCGAGCGCCTCGGCACCGGGTTTGAGCTTGCGCCAGATCATCCGCCCGAGCTTAGGCCGGGAAATGTCCGCCTCCAGATCGCGCGCTGCCGCGCGGCAGTTGGGCACAGGCGCCAGCCAGCAACGTGCACCTGCCGCAGGCATCGCCGGATGGACCGGCTGCGGCGCGGGGCAGGCACGACTGACCGCTGCCTGCGCGGGTCTGCGACAAAGAGAACACATCCTCATTTTGTCGCTTGACGCATCAAATCAAGCTGTGCAAGAAAAACGATCATTCGTTTTGTAATGTCGCAAACGAGCATTTTCCGCCCAATCGACCGATGACCCCGAGGCCGCCATGCCGAAGCTGAAACCCGAGACCCAGGCCGCCCGCCGCGAGCACATTCTCGATGCGGCGGAGCTTTGTTTCGCGCGCCATGGCTTCCATCGCACCACCATGCAGGACATCTGCCGCGAGGCGGGCGTCTCGGCCGGCGCACTCTACGTCTACTTCAGCTCCAAGGAGCAGCTGATCGCCGGCATTGCCGAGCGGGATCGCGCCGAGTTCGCGGAGCGGTTCGCGCGCCTCGCGACCTCACCAGACTTCATGGCTGCGCTCAGCGCCATCGCCGAGCACTATTTCATCGACGATCCGAGCCACCGCCGCCTCATGTGCATCGAGATCGGCGTCGAGGCGACGCGCAATCCGCGGGTCGCGGAGATCCACCGCTCGGTCGACACCTACGTCAGGCAAAGCTTCTCGGAGCTGTTCACGCGGCTCGCGGGTGAAGGCCGGATCAGGCCGACGCTCGACATCCCGACGCTGACCGAGGTGTTCTTCGTGCTCGGCGACGGCCTCTTCTGGCGCCGCGCCGTCGATCCCGGTTTCGACGGCCGTCGTACCGTACCAGCCGTGACCAAGGTCATCGCCGGCCTGCTCAATCCGGTCCCGGGCGCGGCCACGCAGGCCGTCCAGCCAACACTGATCGAGGCCTGACCGTCCATGCATCGCAATGCGAAGATCGCGCTCGGCGCCGCCGGCATCGCTGCCGCCCTGGTCGCGAGCGGCCACGTGAAGCTGCCGTTCGCCGGCGCCAAGCCCGCCGCCAAGACGGCACAGAAGGAGGTCCCGGCCCCCGCTGTGACGGTCGTGCGGGCCTCGACGCAGGAGCTGACCGAGACTGCGCTCGTGACCGGCACGCTGGTCGCGCGCGAGGAGATCATGGTCGGGCCCGAGATCGAAGGCCTGCGCATCATCGAGGTGCTCGCCGACGAAGGCGATCGGGTGAAGAAGGGCCAGCCGCTCGCCCGCCTCGTCAACGACACGCTGGAAGCTCAGATCGCCCAGAACGATGCCGCACAGTCGCGCTCGTCCGCGGCCATTGCCCAGGCGAAAAGCTCGATCACGCAGGCGGAGGCGCGCCTCACCGAGGCGAAGAACGCCTTCAATCGCGGCAAGCCGTTGCGGCAGTCCGGCTATCTTTCGGAAAGTGTGCTCGACCAGCGGGAGTCGGCGGCGAAGACCGCGGAGGCGCAACTCCAGTCCGCCCGCGATGGCCTCGCCGTCGCCGAGGCGGAGCGCGCGCAGGTGCGGGCGCAGCGCCGCGACCTCGACTGGCGCCGCGCCCGCGCCGACGTGATGGCGCCGGCCGACGGTATCGTCAGCCGCCGCAACGCGCGGATCGGCGCGGTCGCCTCTGCCGCTGCCGAGCCGATGTTCCGTATCATCGCCAAGGGCGAGATCGAGCTCGATGCCGAGGTCACCGAGACGCGCATCGCGCGGATGCGTCCCGGCCAGCCGGCGACGATCGAGGCAGCGGGCGGCGTCGGCGCCGAGGGCAAGGTGCGCCTCGTCTCGCCCGAGGTCGACAAGGCGACCCGGCTCGGCCGGATCCGCGTGCACATCGGCGAGAACGCCGCGCTGCGCATCGGCTCGTTTGCGCGTGCGAGCATCGTCACCGGCAGGAGCCGCGGTCTCGTCGTGCCGGCCGCCGCCGTGCTCTACCACGCGGATACAGCCCACGTGCTGGTCGTCATGAACGACAAGGTCGCGATGCGAAAGGTGGGCGTCGGGTTCAGCGCCGGCGAGCTTGCCGAGGTGCGCGAGGGCCTCGCCGAAGGCGACATGGTCGTCGCGCGCTCCGGCACGTTCCTGCGCGACGGAGATGCGGTCCGGCCGGTGTTCGCCGGCGCATCCAAGGTCAGCGAGGTGAAGTGATGCGCCTCAACATCTCCGCCTGGGCGATCCGGCGGCCGGTGCCGTCGCTCGTCCTGTTCATGATCGTTCTGGTGCTCGGCTACCAGAGCTTCCAGGTGCTGCCGGTCACCAAGTTCCCGAACATCGACGTCCCGATCGTGCAGGTGCGCGTCTACCAGTCGGGCGCGGCGCCGTCCGAGCTCGAGACGCAGGTGACCAAGCGGATCGAGGACGGCATCGCCGGCATCGCCGGCGTCAAGCACATCACCTCGACGGTGACCGAGGGCTCGTCGCTGACGATCATCGAGTTCCGGCTCGAGACCAACGTCGACCGCGCGGTCAACGATGTGAAGGATGCGATCGCGCGCATCCGCACCGACCTGCCGCGCAGCATCGAGGAGCCGATCATCCAGCGGCTCGAGATCGAGGGGCTGCCGATCATCACCTATGCGGCCAAGGCTCCGGCGATGACGCCGGAGGAGCTCTCCTGGTTCATCGACGACACGGTCGTTCGCGCGCTGCAGAGCGTGAAGGGCGTTTCACAGATCGAGCGGCTCGGTGGCGTCGATCGCGAGATCCGCATCGCGCTCGATCCGGACCGCCTGCTCGCCCACGGCATCACCGCCGGCGACGTCAACCGCCAGCTCCGGGCGACCAACGTCGACCTCGCCGGCGGCCGCGGCGAGATCGGCGGTCGCGAGCAGGCGATCCGCACGCTGGCCGGCAAGCAGAGCCTCGCCGAGCTCGCGGCGACCACGATCACGCTGCCCCGCGTCGGCAACGGCGCTCAGCGCAAGGTGCGGCTCGACCAGCTCGGCGCGGTGACCGACGGCTTTGCCGAGCAGCGCACGTTCGCGATGCTCGATGGCGAGCCCGTGGTCGCCTTCGCCATCTCGCGCTCGAAGGGCGCGAGCGACACCGTCGTCTCCGACCTCGTCGCGGCGAAGATCAAGGAGCTGCAGAAGGCGCACCCGGACGTCCAGCTCCGGATCATCGACGATACCGTCAAGAACACGATCGGTGTCTACAAGTCGACGATGAAGACGCTGATCGAGGGCGCGGTGCTGGCGATCATCGTCGTGTTCATCTTCCTGCGCGACTGGCGCGCGACGGTGATTTCGGCGATCGCGCTGCCGCTGTCGGTCATCCCGGCGTTCTGGGCCATGGATGCCGCGCACTTCTCGCTCAACCTCGTCAGCCTGCTCGCGATCACCATCGTCACCGGCATCCTGGTCGACGACGCGATCGTCGAGATCGAGAACATCGTGCGCCACATCCGGATGGGCAAGTCGCCCTACCGCGCCGCGCTCGAGGCCGCCGACGAGATCGGCCTCGCCGTCATCGCCATCACGTTGACCATCGTCGCGGTGTTCACGCCGGTGTCGTTCATGGGCGGCATCGCGGGGCAGTATTTCAAGCAGTTCGGCCTCGTCGTCGCGTTCGCGGTGATCTTCTCGCTGCTGGTCGCGCGGCTGCTGACACCGATGCTGGCAGCCTATTTCCTGCGCGATGTCGGCCACGAGGAGAAGGAAGGCTGGCTGCTCCGGACATACACCGAGCTCGTCGGCTGGTCGGTCGACCACCGCTACAAGACGCTGGTGCTCGGGCTCGCGATCTTCGCGCTCTCGATCCTGTCGAGCAAGCTCCTGCCGTCCTCGTTCCTGCCGGCGGAGGACAACGCGCGCACGCTGCTTGCGATCGAGCTGCCGCCCGGGTCCAAGCTCGCCGACACGCGCGCCCTCACCGGCACGGTCACCAACCGCCTGAAAGAGCGCGCCGACGTGAGGAGCGTGTTCGTCAATGGCGGCCGCCTGCTCGGCTCGGGCGCGGAGGTGCGCAAGGCGACGCTGATCATCAACCTGACGCCGAAGGAGGAGCGCAAGCACGGCCAGGCGCAGATCAAGGCCGAGATCGGCCGCGACCTCGCGAGCCTGCCCGACATCCGCTACTGGTTCCTCCAGGACGACGGCCAGCGCCAGTTCGCCATGGTCGTCGCCGGCCGCGACGGCGCCGCCGTCGGCAAGATCGGCGCGGAGCTGACGAGCCAGGCCAAGCGCATCCCGCTGCTCGCCAACGTCGTCTCGACCGCCGAGCTCGACCGGCCGGAGCTGATCGTCTCCCCGCGCACCGAGATCGCCGCCGAGCTCGGCGTCTCGACCGAGGCGATCTCGGAGGCGGTTCGCATCGCCACCATCGGCGACGTCGGCGCCAACCTCGCCAAGTTCGACATCGGCGACCGGCAGGTGCCGATCCGCGTGCAGCTCGCCGAGCGCGCGCGCGGCGACCGCGACATCCTCGAGCAGCTGAAGGTCCAGACCGGCGCCGGAAGTGCGGTGCCGCTGGCGACGGTGGCGACGTTCTCCCTCGCCCAGGGCCCGACCTCCATCGATCGCTACGACCGCGAGCGGCGCGTCCTGATCGGCGGCGACCTCGTCGGCGATGCCCCGCTCGGCGACGCGGTCACGGCATTGCTGGCGCAGGACGCCGCCAAGAGCCTGCCGCCGGGGGTCGTCATCCGCCAATTCGGCCAGGCCGAGATCATGGGCGAGGTGTTCGAGAGCTTCGCCAAGGCGATGGTTGCCGGCATCATGATGGTCTACGCGGTGCTGGTGCTGCTGTTCGGCAGCTTCCTCCAGCCGGTCACGATCCTGTTCTCGCTGCCGCTGTCGATCGGCGGCGCCATCGTGGCGCTGGTCATCGCCGGGCTGCCGATCAGCCTGCCGGTCGTCATCGGCATCCTGATGCTGATGGGCATCGTCACCAAGAACGCGATCATGCTCGTCGATTTCGCGGTCGAGGAGGTGGCGCGCGGCGTACCGCGGCGCGAGGCGATCGTGGACGCCGGCCGCAAGCGCGCACGCCCGATCGTGATGACGACCATCGCCATGGTCGGCGGCATGCTGCCCTCCGCGCTCGCCGTCGGCTCGGGCGGCGAGTTCCGCGCGCCGATGGCGGTTGGCGTGATCGGCGGCCTGATCTCCTCGACGGTGCTGAGCCTCGTGTTCGTGCCGGCGGTCTATGCTGTCATGGACGACCTCGGCAGCTGGACGTGGCGGTTCTTCGGCCGCTTCGTCGGCGAGGTGGACGAGCCCGCGCCCGAGCTACCGGCCCGTTCGCGGCCCGCCGAGGTCGCTGCGGTGCCCCTAGTGCGCGTCGAGCAACCAGCACGACCGGTCGCTGCGGAGTAGATCGAAGAAACTAAATATGCTGCGCGCGGATTGATGCCGCGAGGTACGCATCCTAAGTTGCGAACATGACTGAACATCCCCGCCGGGAGACATGCTCATGTTCGACGCCCGCAGCCTGCTCGAGTCGCTCCTCAAGGGTGCCGCGCCCCAGCCGCCGCAACAGCCCCAGGGTGGCGGCCTCGCCGATATCCTGGGCAAGATGATGCAGGGCGGTGGTCAGCCCGGCAGCCCGCAGGGCGGTGCCGGCAGCCTCGAGGACATGCTGCGCAAGATGATGCCGGGCGGGCAGGGCCAGGCGCCGCAGCAGGGTGGCGCGGGCGGCGGCGGCCTCGCCGATATCCTCGGCAAGATGATGCAGGGCGGGGGCGGACAACCCGGCGCACAAGGGGGAGCGCCGGGCGGCGGGCTCGGCGACATCCTCGGCAAGCTCGGGAAGCCGGGTGCGGCCGGTGCGCCGGCCGGTGGCGGCCTCATGGACATCCTCGGCCAGGTGCTCGGCCAGGCGACCAGCGGCGTCAAGGAGGGCGCAAGGCGCATCGACGATGCGACCGGCATCGGCCGCGGCGCGCGTGACGCCATCGGCCAGGCGAGCGGCCACACGCCGGAGGAGCTGATGGCGAAGCTCAAGGAGCTGATCGCCCAGAACCAGATGGGCGCGGCGGCTGCAGGAGCCGGCGCCGGCGCGGTCATCCTCGGCACGAAGACCGGTCGCTCGATTGCCGCGAGTGCGCTCAAGCTCGGCGGCCTCGCGCTGATCGGCGGCCTCGCCTACAAGGCGCTGCAGAACTACCAGCAGGGCAAGCCGCTGCTGACCGGAGCGTCGAACGGTCAACTGACCGAGGCGCCGCGCGGCTCGGGCTTCGAGAGCCACGCGGTGACCAACGATGCGGCGATGCTCTACATCCGCGCCATGATCGCCGCCGCGGCGGCCGACGGTCGCCTCGATGCGAACGAGCAGCAGCGGATCACCGGGGGCCTGAAGCAGGCCGGCCTCGATCATGCGGCCGAGGAGTTCCTGGCGCAGGAGCTGAACAACCCTGCCTCGGCAGAGGAGCTCGCGAGCCAGGTCAGCTCGGAGCAGGAGGCCGTGCAGGTGTTCACCGCGGCACGCATCGCGGTCGACCTCGACACGCAGGAGGAGCACGACTTCCTCGTCGCACTCGCCCAGTCGCTCGGCCTCGAGCGCGATCTCGTCGCCCACATCGACGCGGCCGCGCGCGCCAACCAGGGCTGATGCTCACATATTTGCGCAAATGACGAAAGGCGCGACCAAGGTCGCGCCTTTTGATCGTCGGCAAATTGCTCGTGTGCTTCAGCCGCCCGCTCAGTTCGCCTTCACAGCCGGCTGAGACTGCTGGACCGTCGCGTCCGGCGCGAAGAAGATGTCGACCCGCATGCCTGGCAGCACCGGCGGCGTGCCCTCCAGATCGACCATCACCTCGAGCACGTCGACATCGTTGGGCCGCCGCGGACCGCGGCTGGCGAGGCGCGGTGCGCCGAGGGACTGGGCGAGCGACGTGACCACGCCGGGGAACTCGCGGCCCGCGAAGGCATCCGAGCGTACGATCGCCCTCTGGCCGATGCGGATCTTGGCGACGTCGCGCTCCTCGACCTCGGCGCGCGCGCGCAGCGTCGAGACGTCGCCGAAGCTCACCAGCACGAGCTCCGGCGACGGTGCGACGGTCTCGCCGGCCTTGGCGTGAACCTGCAGCACGGTGCCGGCGGCCGGCGCCCTGAGCCGCGTGCGCTCGGCCGCCGCCTCGGCCTGGGCAAGCTCGCTCCGCGCGCTCGCCAGCGAGGCCTCGAGGCGGGTGTGCAGCGGCATGCCGGCCGTCGCCTGCAGCTTGCGCAGTGCGGCGCGGTCCTGCTCGACTTTTTCGCGGGCCGTGGCGACGCCGCCGCGGGCCTTGGTCAGCGCCTCCTCCGTGGCGCTTCCGGCGCGGCGCTGGGCGGCGATGCGATCGAGTTCGAGGCGCGACTGGTAGAGCGCGCGCTCGGAGGAAGAGAGCTGGTCCTCGGCATTGCGCCGGTCGGTCGCGAGCCGGCCGACCGTCTCACCGTCACGCTCGCGGCGGCGCACGGCAACCTCGGCATCGGCCGCGGCGAGGCGGGCGACGGCGTCGTCGTCATCGAGGCGGAGCAGCAGGTCGCCGGCCGCGACGCGATCGTTGACCCGGGCGAAGACCTCGGCGAGGCGTCCCGCGGCCTGCGCGCCGAGGCGGATCTCGCCGCCGCGCGGCTCGACGCGGCCAGGCGCCGAGGCCGTCCAGAGCGGCCGCGCCGGTGCCTTGGCCGCACCGGCCTGGACGTCGGCCGCCGCCGGCTGGCTGGTCGCGGTGCGCATGGAGTTGCGCAGGGTCGACCAATTGTAGACGCCGAAGCCGATCGCGCCGGCGACCAGGGCGGCGACGACCAGCGTCGTGGTGGTCGAGTCTGATCTAGGCATTGGCTTTCCGCTTCTTGCTGACATCGATCTTGGTGACGTTCCGGCTGGTGTCGGCAGGGCGGTCGTCGCTGATGATCAGCCCGTCTTCGATGCGCATTATGCGATCGGCGTAGGCGTGGGTGCGCGGATCGTGCGTCACCGCCAGCACCGCGTGATGCCGGTCCTTGGCAATCTGCGAGAGGAGCTGCATCACCGAGTTGCCGTTCTCGCTGTCGAGCGCCGCTGTCGGCTCGTCGGCGAGGATGACCGACGGCTTGCCGGCAAGTGCGCGCGCAACCGCGACGCGCTGCTGCTCGCCGCCGCTCATGTTGCGCGGGAAGTTGCGCAGGCGATGGCCGAGCCCCACCTCGCGCAGCGCGGCCTCAGCCCGTGCGATGGTCTCGACGGGCCTCGCGCCGCGCACATCGAGCGCGAGACGCACGTTCTCGAGGGCATTCAGCGTCGGGAACAGGTTGTAGGACTGGAACACGAAGCCGATATGGCGGCGGCGCAGGTCCGCGAGGCCTTCGGGCCCGAGCCCGTCCGCGCTCTCGCCTGCAACCGAGATCGTGCCGGCGGTCGGCGACAGGATGCAGCCGAGGATCGACAGCAGCGTCGTCTTGCCGCTGCCGGACGGGCCCATCAACAGCGTCAGCTCGCCGGGATGCAGCTTGAGGCTGACCCCGCGCAGCGCGTGGACCTTGCCGGCGCCCTCGCCGAGCTCTTTCGTGATGCCGCGGGCTTCGAGGATCGGAGTGCGGTTCATTTGCTGAAGACCATAGCTGGATCGATCTTGGTGACCTTGACGATCGCGGAGATCGCCGACACCGCGCACATGAAGAGCGTGAGCAGCAGCAGCGAGACGGCCAGGCCCGGCGTCATGATGATCGGCAGCGGGGTGCGCTCGCTCAGCGCCACGACGATGAGCGCGATCGCCATTCCGAGGCCGTAGCCGATGCCGCCGCTGAGGCCGGCCTGAGTGAGGATCACCTTGTGAATGTAGCCTGACGAGGAGCCGAGCGCGCGCAGTGTCGCGAACTCGCTCAGGTGGTCCTTGGTGCTCGAGTAGAGCGTCTGGGCGACGATGACGGTTCCGACGAGCAGGCCGAGGATTGCGCCGCCGATCAGCGCCACGCCGGCGCCGGTCGAGAACAGCCATTGGTCGAGGCTGCGGTCGCGGAACTCGTCCCTGGTCAGGATTTCGGTGCCGACGAGCCGCGCGCGCAGCGCGTCGCGAACGCGCTCGCGGCTGGCGCCATCCTCGAGCCGGACGATGAGGAAGGAGTAGGCGTCGGCGGGTGCGCCGAGCAGGCTGCGGGATCGGTTCAGCGTCGTGAACACGTAGGGCGCCATCGTGAACGAGCGGATGCCGTGCGTGAGCGCGGTGACGCGCACCCGGCCGGTCTCGATCTGCGCGGTGTCGCCGATGCCCTTGATGCCGAGGTCGTCGAGATAGCTCGTGTCGACGATGATGCTGTCGGGCGCGGTGATGTCGTCGGTGCTGCCTTTGACGACGTTCCAGGGTGCGAGGCCGCCATCGTCAGGGTTCGTGCCGACCAGAACCGCGTTGGTGCTGCCGCCGCCGGGCTTGCGCCACTCCGCGAAAGTCACGAGCAGCGGGATCGCGGCTTTCACGCCCGGCGTCGAGAGCGCCGCGTGGCGCTCGCGCGGGGTGAGCAGGATGCCGCCCTCCTCGAAGCTCTTGGCGCCGTAGCTCGTCACCCAGAGCTCGCCGCTGGCGTTCTCGATCATGCCGATGATCATCTTGCGCGCGCCGAGATAGAGGCCGAGCTGCACGGCGACGAGCACGATCGAGAACAGAATGCCGATCAGCGTGACGATCAGCCGGATGCGGTCATGGAACAGGTTGCGAAACGCAAGCGTGACTATCATCGATGACGCCGATCGTGATCCGTCCGGGGGACCGAATGACGGGGCAGCCCCCGGTCGGGCTGTCCAGTCGAGGGGGGAGCGCGCGCGTACGAGGTATGCGCGCCGGCAAACGGGCAACGGTCGTCGCACCGCGCCGAATAGTGCCCGCCAGCCGCCGTCACACCATATCTGAATGGGGAGAAATAACATGCAGTTGCTGCCGTGAGCGATGAGACAAATCAATGCACGCGAGCTTGGTTAACCAAGTGCCGTCATCGCCCCTTTTCTACCTTAATAGAAGGGCCTTTCTTGCCGCCGCGATTAGGGAGTTCTCATGACCGGATCCCACTGCAAAGCGCTTATGTCGCATCTGCGAGCCCCGCTGCAGGGGTGCCTCCCGGCGGCCCTGGGGGCCGCCGGCTGCCTTTGCCTCGCCGGCGGGGCGCTCGCCCAACAGCCTGCAGCGCCGCCGGTGCTGCCGGCCGTTGCCGGGCTCTGGCTCGACGATAGCGGCGACGGCATAGTCGAGATCTTGCCTTGCGGAGATCGTCTGTGCGGCCGGATCGTCTGGCTGAAGGCCCCGACCGACAAGGCGGGCCGGCCTCTGACCGATGGCTACAACCCTGACGCGCGCAAGCGCGGCCAGCCGATTTGCGGGTTGCAGGTTCTCGGCGACCTGAAGCGCGTCGGCGGCAACACCTGGGACGCCGGGTGGATCTACGATCCCAAGGACGGCAAGTCCTACGACGTCGAGATCAAGCCGCGCGGACCCGACAGGCTGCAGGTGACCGGATACCTCGGCGTGAAGTTTCTGAGCGAGAGCTTCATCTGGACGCGCGCACCCGACACGACACCCAGGTGTGTCACGGCGGCCGGCTGACAGCCTCCGGGCGATCTCAGTCGGCGGCCAGGGCGGCCGGCGAGGCGGCCCGCGCACCGGTCCGCCGCCCTGCGAGCCAGGATCCGAAAGCGGCGGTCTTCTCGAAGACGAGGCCGCGCTGCCGGTCGAGCGTGACCATGTGATAGCTGTCGTCGAGCACGATCATCTCGACGAGCCCGCCGAGCCTGCGCAGCAGGCGATGGCTGTTGGAAAGGTCGCTCTGGTCATCCTCCCGCGGGTGGAAGATGAGCGTCGGCTGCTTGACCTGCCCAGCGCACCGCAGCGCGGCTTTCACGAGCCATTGGAACTCGACAATGATTGCGCCGGAGTAGCCGGCAAGTGCGGCCCCCTTGGCCCCGTTGCTCGCGAGGCTGTCGACGACCAGCCGGCGCACGCGCTCGTCCTTGAGGCCATAGGGCGCGGCCTCGGCGAAGTGGAACAGGCGCGCGGTCCACTTGTCGTTGACCAGCCGCATCAAGTGGAACAGCCGCGGGATCGCCCAGCCGTTGGCCCACAGCGTCGGCGCGAACAAGACCACGCCGTCGACGTCGCTCGGCCGGCGAGCCGCCAGCAGGAGCGCGAGCATCGCCCCGGCGGAAATGCCGCCGACGATCACCACATCGCACTGCGCGCGGAGCCGGTCGTGGGCGGCGGTGATGCCCGCGTACCAGTCCTGCCAGCCGGTGGCGTCGAGGTCGGCGCGGGTGCCGCCATGGCCTGCGAGCAGCGGGCAGAGGACGGTGTGGCCGCGCCGAGCGAGATTCTGGGCAACGAAGCGGACCTCCGCCGGTGTGCCGGCGAGGCCGTGGATGAGGAGGTAGCCGACGCGGTCGCCGGAGACGAAATAGGCGTCGTTGAGGGAAGCGACCGAACTCATGTCACGCCACAGATGCTACTTGTTGTAACGGCATGACGGCTGCCGACCCGTGCTCTCCTAAAGTGTGAGCTCAATGTGAGCAACTCTCGCGCCTGCGGCAAAAACGGCCGTTACTCGCATCATCAATGGTGCGGCGCTGGCGAGTCCGCCCGGTCGCGGTAGGGGGCATCCACACCGAGCAGCTTCAAGTCGTGGTCCATCAGATCGAACGGAAATCGCGGACCGAGCGTCGCCAAGGCCTTGTTGAACAGCCGATTTCGGTGACGGTAGTAGATCCACGACCGCTCCAGCACCGCGCCGAGCCGCGCTTTCACCGCATACGAGGTCTGCCCGACCACGAGGGCTGATTTACCGCGCTCCATGGCGTATCGCACCATCGTGAGCCAGTTGATGAAGTAGAGGTTGTGCTCCCGCGCGACCGGATAGCGCATGCCGATGAATTTGCCGATGATGCGGTCGCGCTCCGAGATGAACAGGTTGAAGCCGATCAGCTCGTCGCCGAGCCAGTAGAGCACCATGCCGGCCTCGTCCGGCATCGCCTGCATGACGGCGGCGAAATATCCGGGCGCGATCTCGTCGAAGTCACCATAGTCGGCGTGCTCCTGGCGACGGGTCTCCTCGTAGAGGGCCGCAATCAGGTCGCCATGTCGCCCGATCCGATCGATGAACTCGACGCGCACCGCCGCCGCCTGACGCTGCTTGCGGCGCAGCTCGCTGCGCAGCCGGCCATTGAGACCGGCGAGATAGTCCTCGAGCGTGCCCTTGGGGAGGTCGAGGACGCCGACCGGGAGCGTCGCAACCTTCGCGAAGCCGGCCCGTGCGAGCGCGGGATCGAGATCGCCGGCCCGCGCATCGGGCAGGTCCTTGACCGACAGGATGTGCGCGCCGCGCTGCCGGCCGAGACCGGCGAGACCCGTGAGCAGCGTATCGATCGCGCGCGCCCGCGCCGCGGCATCGAGGCCGGCCGCGATGCCGATGTGACAGTGCTCCGAGAGCGGCGAGCCGAGGCTCAGCACCGGCACCCGGACGAGCTTCGGCATGGTCCGGTCGAGCCAGTCGCCGAGGCGGCGCATCGAGGCCGGAAGCGACAGATCGAGGCGATAGTCGACGCTGAAGGTCGGCGCGAGCAGGACCGGCCGGCCGGCGTCGAACACGCCCACTGCCGCCAGTGTCATGCCGGCCGGCGGCGCGGTCTCGCAGGCGCCATAGTAGGCCCGGGTCCACGGCTCCGCGGGAAACAGCGCGGCCCAGTCGGCCTCGCCGACCTCGCGGACGCCCGCGAGGGCGCGGAAGTCGAAGCGCGCGCCGCAGGCGAGGAGTGACGCGTCCGCCGTTCCCGATGTGTCGTGCGCCGCGGTCATGGCACAAGATGTATCAAAGCGGCCCGGCCACCGCACGCCGGCGCGCATCCCGGCCACCGCGAAGGTTAATCCCGAAGGGCGGCGCAGACCGGCACGCGCGGCTCAGAGCTTGTGCACGGTGCCGTGCTGAGTGAGCTGGGCGCGGGCCGCATCGGTCGCCGCTCGCTCGGCGATTGCCCCTTCGAGCCAGATGGCGAACCGCTCCGTCTTCTCGAGAACGAGCGCGCGCTGCCGGTCGAGCGTCACCATGTGATAGCTGTCGTCGAGCACGACCGTCTCGACCATGCCGCCGAGCTTCCTCTGCAGCAGCATGGTGTTGGAGATATCGCTCTGGTCGTCGTGGCGGGGGTGGAAGATCAGCGCCGGCTGCGCAATCTGCGCAAGCTCCTTCTTCACGATATCGACCAGCCAGCGGAACTCGAGCACGGTGCCGCCCTTGCGGCCGAAGATGTCCTCGAGCGGGCGCCCGTCGCTCTGCAGCGAGTCGAGCACGAAGTTGCGGATGCGCTCGTCCTTGATGCCGTAGGGCGCGCATTCCTTCATGTGGATCAGGTTCGCGAACCACTTGAGGTGCACGAGCTTGAACAGGTGCAACGATTTCGGGATCGCCCAGCCGTTGGGCCACAGCGTCGGCGAGAACAGCACGGTCGACTGCACGTCGCTCGGGCGCCGGGCCGCGGCATGCAGAGCCAGCACCGCACCGACCGAGAGGCCACCGACGATCACCGTGTCGCAGCGCGTGCGCATCTCGGTGATCGCCGTATCGATGGTGCCATACCAGTCCTGCCACGTCGTCGTGTTGAGCAGCGCCTCCGAGCCGCCGTGCCCGTAGAGCAGCGGGCAATGGACGGTGAAGCCGGCGCGACCGAGACCCTGGGCGACGAACTTGAGCTCAACCGGCGTGCCGCCGAGACCGTGGATCAGGATGAAGCCGGTCCGGCTGCCGGCGATCTCAATGTCGTCGATCTGGACGCCGAATTTCTCTCGAGTGCTCATGTGTCCGCTTCTTATTCCGGTTGGAGTGCTTGTTGGCGTTCTGCAGTTGCGGTCCGCGGCATCACTTGCCGACACGGTGCAGCAGCCGATCGAGGAGTTTGATCGCGAGGTCGATCTCCGCGAACGACATGTCGAGGGAGGGGGCCAGAGTGACGACATTCTTGTAGTAGCCGCCGATGTCGAGCACGACGCCGTATTTGCGGCCGCCGACCTCGATGTCGCCCTTGAGCGCTTCGTCGACCATCAGGTCGACGATCCGCTTCGACGGCGTGAAGCTGTCGGTCGGCTCGCAGATCTCCATGCGCAGCGCCATGCCGAGGCCGTCGACCTCGCCGATGCACTTGTAGCGGCGCTTCAGGTCCTCGAGGCCCGCGAGGAAATGCGCACCCTTCGCCATCACCGAGCGCTCGTAGTCGGTCTCCTGCAGCATCCGCATCGTCTCGAGCGCGACACCGGTGCCCATCGGATTGGCGTTGAATGTCGAGTGGGTCGAGCCGACCGGGAACACCTCGGGGTTGATCAGCTCCTCGCGCGCCCAGATGCCGGAGAGCGGATTGAGGCCGTTGGTGATCGCCTTGCCGAACACGATGACGTCGGGCTTCACGCCGAAGTGCTCGATCGACCACAGCTTGCCGGTGCGGTAGACGCCCATCTGGATCTCGTCGACGACGAGAAGCACGCCGTAGCGGTCGAGCACCTTCTTCAGCTCGACGAAGAAGTTCTTCGGCGGGATCACGTAGCCGCCGGTGCCCTGGATCGTCTCGATGTAGAACGCGGCGTACTCGCACTGCTGCGACTTCGGATCCCAGAGCCCGTAGTACTCGCTCTCGAACAGCCGCGCGAACTCCTTCACGCAGTGGTGTCCGTACTCCTCCTTGGTCATGCCCTTGGGGCCGCGGAGGTGGTAGGGGAACGGGATGAACATCGCCCGGTCGCCGAAGTGGCCATAGCGGCGGCGATAGCGATAGGACGAGGTGATGGCGGAGGCGCCGAGCGTGCGGCCGTGATAGCCGCCCTCGAACGCGAACATCAGGCTCTTGCCGCCTTTGAAGTTGCGCACGAGCTTGAGGCTGTCCTCGACCGCCTGGCTGCCGCCGACGTTGAAGTGCACGCGGCCCTTGGCGCCGAACTTCCGCTCGGCATCGCGCGCGATGATCGCGGCGAGCTCGATCTTCTCGCGGTGAAGATACTGCGAGGCGACCTGCGGCAGGGTGTCGAGCTGGCGGCGGACCGCGTTTGCGAGGCGCTGGTTCTTGTAGCCGAAGTTGACCGCCGAGTACCACATCTGCAGGTCCAGGAACTCGCGGCCCTGGGCGTCGTACATGTAGGAACCGCGGCAGTCGGTGAAGAGCTTGGGCGGGTTGGTGTAGTGCACGGTGTCGCCGTGCGAGCAGTACTCGGCCTCGAGCCGCAAGAGCTCCGCCTCGTCGACGTCGGGCCGGTGCCCGCGCGCCTTCGCCGAGCGGCCGTCGCCCCAGGCGAGCGGCTTATCCATTGCCATTGATCGGTCTCCTCGATGCATCCGCCTCGGCGCGGCGCTCGCCGCCCTTGGCGGCAAGCCAGCCCTCGAGAATGCCGATGGCATGGTCGAACCCGTTGAAAGCGACGTGCGGCAGCGCGTTCTCGGCGCAGTGCCGGGTCAGCGCGCCCTTCGAGAGCACGAGGTCCGCGCGCTCGGCGATGCAGAAGTCCGACCGACCGTCACCGACGACGATGCGGGCGCTATAGCGGGCGGCCTCGGCGAACTGGCACTTGCAGTTGCCGGCGAGTGCGGCGCAGTCGCTGCGGGCGTGCGGGAACGACAGCCGCCAGCGATCGCCGCCGGTCCAGGCGAGACGGTTTGCCCGGAAAGCCAGGTCGAGCCCGTTGCGCTGCAGCACGGCGCCGACCGTCCGGTCGAGGCCGTCGGAGACGACGGTCAATTCGTGCCCGAGCCGGCGGCATACCTCGACGAAGCGCGGGAAGGCGGGGTCGATCTCGATCGCCCCGATGAAGGCATCCATGGCCTCGGGCGTGGCGCGGACAAGGTCGATCTGGCGCACCATGCATTCGCGCGAGCCGATGCGGCCGGCCGTCCAGTCCGCCTCGATCGCCTGCCATTCAGCAAGCGCGAAGCGCTCCAGCAGGAGGTCGGTGGTGTCCTCGACGGCGATCGTCCCGTCGAAATCGACGAAGACGCGGCACTTCAGATGCGCGCTCGATCGGTTAACCCAACTCATTGAAGTGCCGCTCATTAACCGCGGCCCGAGTTGCCGCCTTCCGATCGCCGTCACATAGCCCCCCTTTAGCCATCGGCCAACCCGAAGCCAATGGGCTTCGTTAATCGTTCACGCACTCTTGCGTCGATCCGTCACGCCCGTGAAAAGACGCGATCAGCGCGCTTCGGCGATGGTCCATGCTCTATCGAAATTGCCGATGGCTCGGCCTTCCGCGCGCGGCCGGCGGAGAGACGCAATGATTGCGGCGAGGCGACGGCCGGCCAACCGCCGCCGGCCGCCGAGCCCGGCCGCATCAGCTACAGCGCCCCGGTAGCCAGTTGATAAACAGAGGAAATCCGAAGCGTGCTGCCTGTTGCCGCAGTCAGCTCTGCAGGCCCCGCTTGCGCAAGGGTTGCAGCTTCGATGTTGCGGAGGATGAGGCCCTCGACCAGCAGGGCGATCATGATCACCGTGAACAGCCCCGCGAACACAGATGAGTTGTCGAGCTGGTTCTTGCGCTCGAAGATGAACCAGCCGAGGCCACCCTTGCCCGAGCTTGCCCCGAAGACCAGCTCTGCAACAATGAGGGTACGCCAGGCGAATGCCCGGCCGATCTCGGCGCCGGCCAGGCTCGTACATGGTTAATGCGCCGGCAGGCTGCGCGATAGACGCGTCAGCGCTTCGTCACCGCCGATACGGCGAGATACGTGACGAGGGATGCCGCGAGTGCGGCGACGTAGGCCCCTTCACCCTCGAGGAGCACACGAAAGACGAGCCAGCCCGCCGCACCGACGAGCGTGGTCGCGATGGCCGCCTGCGAGCCGCCGCGGTTCGTGAAGAGCGCGAAGAGAAGCACCACGAGTACGCCGGCGCTGCCGGCCGCCGAGGCCGTCTCGACGACATCCTTGACCCGCGTGGCGCCGAACGCGATCGCTAAGGCGACCGCGGCGAGGACGACCAGCGTCATGCGCGTCTGCATGAGGCGCCCGGCATCGTCGAGGCCGGAGCGCATCGGCTCGATCAGGTTGCGCGAGACCTGCCCGGCGCTGGCGAGCAGCACGGTGTCGACGGTCGACAGGACCGCGGAGATCACGGCGCCGGCAAACAGCACGTACAAGAGGCCCGGCAGATGCGCCTCGGCGAGCCGCGGGACGATCTGCTCGGCCTCGTCCAGCTTGTCGATCAGCTGCGGCCCGACGAGGCCGAGATAGAGCGGCAGCAGCGCGACGGCGAGATAGATGACGCCGCCGATGATCGCCCCGCGCGCACCGACCGCCGCCGTGCGCGCGCCGAGCGTCCGCGAGATGAGCTCGACAGCGACGATCGTGCCGCAGATCGGGATCGCGAGCCCCTCGATGAAGCCGATCACGCCACCCTGCTCGATGTCGAGCGGCTGCAGCCGCTCGGCCGGCACGTTGGCGAGGCTCGGACCGACGCCGCCGAGCGCGCCCGCAACCGCCGCCGCGAGCACGATGAGGCCGACGATGACCGCGATGCCCTGGATCACGTCGGTCCATGCGTCGGCGAGGAGGCCGCCGAGCACGCTGTAGGCGACAACCACGACCGCGGCGAGCATGATCGCAAATGTGAGATGGGCGCCCGAGGCCGCACTCACGATCTGGCCGAAGGCGCGCACCTGCGCCGCCGCCCAGAACAGCGAGCCCGGCAGCAGCACCAGCACGACGAGCTTCTCGACGGCCGGCGAGTAGCGCTGGCGGAAGAGATCGCCGAAGGTGACGAGGCCGCGCTGCCAGAGCGGGGCCGCGAACAGCGCGCCGAAGACGATCATGGCGACGGCATAGCCGAACGGGTCGGTGCGGCCACCGGCGAGGCCCTTCTCGTAGACGCTGCCGGCGGTGCCGACGATCGCCTCCGCGCCGAAGAACGTCGCGAACACCGAGAACGACACGAGGCCGAGGCCGAGCGAGCGGCCGGCGATGAGGAAATCCGCCTGCGTCTTGATCCGTCGCGAGACCCACATCCCGATCAGGAACTGGACGAGCACGTAGGCCACGATGCCAGCGATCATGCCGTTCATGAGGTCCCCCGGGGCCGTGTGAGCGGCGCTGTTGCAGCGCCAATGTGCGGCATAAAATCAGTGTTTCCGACCCTGAGGTCAATTGCCCTACCGCCGCGTCGCCGCTCGAAAAAGTCGCGAATGGGCCGCCTGGCCGGCGCCGGCGCCAGCAGCCGATCCCGCGGCGGCCACTGTAATCCCGCAATCGAGCGCCTATATTCGCGCGGGTCGCGCTCGCAGCTGAGGAACTGAAACGGTATGGCTTCGGTCTTGAGAGCCGTCGTTGCCGGCCTCATCGCCTTCGCGGCGGTGGCGATGCCGCTCGCCCCGGCCCTTGCCGCCGAGCCTATCTCGCGCGCCGACTACGAGGCCTGCCAGTCGCGGGACGAGGCGGCCTTCCGCGCGGCGATCGAGGCCATCACGCTCAAGGCGCTGCAGAGCGGCACTGCCCGCCTCGACTATCCCGCCATCGTCGCCGCGGAATGGCGCAAGGGCGGCGTCGACGAGGTGCTCGACAAGCGCATCGACCTCGCCGTCGCGGAGGTGCGCGACGAGTCGAGCTGGGGTGACCTGCTGCGCTCGCTCGGCAACAAGGAGAAGGCGCAGGCGCTGGCAACCGCGGTCGCCGAGCGCGTCTACCGCTCCGATGCCGTCAAGAGCGCGATCGAGGGCCTCGCCGCCGGCGTCGGGCGCGAGGTCGGCAAGACGATCGAGCTCGCGACCGTCGATGCCGGCGAGCCGGCGCTCAAGTGCCTGCAGGCGTTCCTCGGGCCGCGCTACGGCACGACCGTCGCCCGCGTGGTCGGCGGCGGCGCGGCCAAGGAGTTCCATATCGATCCCGGCAAGGGCGGCGCGCGGATTGCGAGCGGCGCGATCCTCGCCGAGCATGCCGACGGCATAGCCGGCGCGGTCGTGCTGATCGTGCGGCGCCAGCTCGCCAGCATGGCGACGCGGCTCAGCCAGCGGATGGTCGGCGCCGTGCTCGGGCGCCTCGTGTCGGTTGCGGCCGGCGGCGTCGGCGTCGCGCTCATTGCCAAGGACATCTGGGATTTCCGCCACGGCGTGATGCCGATCGTGGCGAGCGAGATGAAGGCCCGCGCGACCAAGGAGAAGGTGCAGGAGGAGATCGCCCGGGCCATCGCCGAGCAGATCGGCGAAGGCGTCCGCGAGATCGCCGCCAAAACCGCCGAGCGCGTCGCCGACGTCTGGCTGGAGTTCCGCCGCGCGCATGCACAGGTGCTCGACCTCGCCGACCGTCATGCCCCGTTCAAGGCCTTCCTCGACACGACCAAGCCGGACCAGCTCGCGCGTCTCGACGAGGTCGCGGCCCTGGTGCTCGCAGCCGAGGCCGAGCCCGGCGTATTGAAGCGGCTCGCCGACGGCACCCTGCAGGAGGCCGTCAACGTCATGCCGGCGGCCGCCATGGAGATCGCGCGGGAGACCCGCTCGATCGCCGCGGCACTCGCCTGGTCGGGGGTCGCGCAGGGCCAGCTCGACAAGGTCGTCGCGCACGAGCTCTACCGGCGCTCAAAGCCTGAGGACTTCACGCGTGCGTCGCTGACGCGGCTCTTCGCCCTCGATGATCGCCAGGCGATCGTGCGACTCGGCGGGTTGTCGCGCGCCGCGCGCGACGTGCTGTTCGAGATCGACGGGGCGGAGCTGAAGACGCTCGCCCGCGGCCTCGGCGAGAGCGAGCTCGACACGCTCGCGCGCTACCTCGTCGGCCTCGAGAAGAGCGCGAGCCAGCGCGTGCTGCGCGCCGTCGCCGCGGCTCCCGCCAAGATGCAGGTGCTGGCCTCCGCGCGCGTGCGCGACGCGCTGCTCGCGAGCCGCGAGCAGGGGACCGCGGTCGACATGATGCTACGCTCCGACAGCGGCCTCGATCTGACGGTCATCTCCGACGACCTCCGCAATGCGTACGAGGGCCGCATCAGCCCGCTCCTGCTTCTCGACAAGCACCCGATCGCGCTCGGCGCGATGGTGCTCATGGCGCTGCTTGTGCTGCTCATGCTGCGCCGCCTGCTCTTCCCGCGCCGGCGGGCCGCTGCGGCGTCGAGAACAGCCTGAACTCGCGCCGTAACCATTGGTCCGGGCCGCGGCTCGAGACCGCCGCCGCCGGGAACCCTTATTTCCACTCATGGAGCGCCCTGGGGCCGCGCGACCTTCATGGCCCGGAGGTCCTGGGCGGGGAGCTCACGTCTCCAGCTCGTACGCGAACTCGTACCTGCCGGCCGGCAGCATGCGGACGGGGTCCTTCGATTTGACGACGATATGAAAATCGAAGTTCGTGCCGGCCGCGGCGCGGACAACGATCTGTTCCTTGACGCCATCGGGGGCCAGAACGATCGACGCGACCGTCTTCTGCGGGATGGCGCTCATGCGCGGCTCCATGTGGCCGGTCACGTTGAAGTTGCGTCGGGCGGCGACGATTTGCGTCTTGAGCCGGCCCAGAACGCGCGTCGGGGTCGCGATTTCGTCCTCCTGCTCGACCTCGGTAACGACCGCGGCTTTCGACTCGGTTGTCGATTGCTGTGCCTCGGGATCAGCGAGCGCCTTCTCGGCTTCCTCTGTCGAAGCTTCGAGCATGGATTGAATCATCCGCAGCTTCTCTTTGACCTCATCACCATGCTTGCGGTTGTTGATCTGGTATTTCAGGCAGGCCCGGACGTCGTTCTGATACTTGTCGGCCAGGCCGGCGTTCGCGCTGTCCAGCACGGCGACGACCGCATCGAGGCCCTTGAGCTTCAGCTGCTCGTCCTTCTCGTTGTGCAGGTTGTAAAGGAAGGTCGGCACGAAGCCGAAGGCGCCGATCTTGGGAATGATCTTGAACAGACGATCGCGGTAGACGGCATTCTGATGGTGCGTCGCGTCGCCGATCATCTGCCGCTTCGCGAAGCCCGGCGCACGCTGCGCCCGCAGCATGGCATATCCGATCATTTCGTTTTCGGCGACCGACTTGGTCTTCGGTTTCTGCAGGATGGTGAGGATCGAGTCGATCGACCGCTGCTGGGTCAGGATCATGTAGAGCACAGAGAACGCGAACGACCAGCAGGCGAAGTAGATCGCATTGCGCAGGCCATTGCCGAGGAACGTGAAACTCGAATCCGAGATTTCGAAGTAGGACCGGACAGCGCCGCCGAAGATCGGCACGCAGCCGAACAGCATCGCGGAATAGTCGGCGAGCGAGACGCCGGTCGCCGGCAGCGCTTCGAAGAGCAGCCCCTTGTGTGCCGACTCCGTCTTCTGGAGCAGGAGCGAAAGGAAGAGCAGGAAGAAGGTGAGCGAGATGAAGATCGCGGCCGGCCTGCGGACCGGCGTCGTGTAGGCGAAATCGCGGCTCTCGCGCTGCTGCACGCCATCCAGAATCGAGAAATCTTCCAGGATCGCAAGCTGACCCGCGATCAGGAGAAGCAGGTGCGCGAGCGCAAGAGCCAGCACCAGGCTGAGCGAGATGACGTCATGACCGACCGCGAAGAAGATTGCGAGTGCCGCCAGATTGGCGCCGATCCAAATGGCCCACCTCGAGGGATCGACCGATGTGGTGCGTGGGTCGGGCCGGAGGACCACTCCCATTGCTCTTGCAATGGGCTTCGTGATGATCGTGAATGCCCGGATGAGAAGGTCGAGGAAAGAACCGAGAAACGAACGGGCAGCGGGCCAGATCAACACGAGCACGGCCAGAACGCCGAACAATGCTGTCCGCATGCGCATGCTCCCCTGTCCACATGGGCCAGATCAGAAATTCTGGTTGTAGGCGCGATAGCGGTCAATAGCGATCAGGAACTCCGACGTCGGGCATAAAATGCTCCTTACCGGTCTGCCGGGCAGAGGTCGCCCCCGGGCTCCTACGCCTTCGCTTTCTCCCGCCTGTCGACCACCCGCCGCGCCTTGCCCTGACTGCGCTCGACGCCGCCGGGATCGGTGACGCTGACGTTGGCCGAGACGCCGATCAGCGCCTTGATCTGATGCTCGAGCGTCGCGGCGGCAGACGCGCGCGCCTCCGCCGCGGCACCGGGCGCCGCCTCGACCAGCACCTGCATCTCGTCGAGCCGGTCGGGCCGCGTCAGCACGATCTGGTAGTGGGCGCTGAGCGCCTCGATCTTCAGGATCTGCTCCTCGATCTGGGTCGGGAACACGTTGACGCCGCGCACGATCATCATGTCGTCGGTGCGCCCCGTCACCTTCTCCATGCGCCGCATCGAGCGCGCGGTGCCGGGCAGCAGCCGGGTCAGATCGCGCGTGCGATAGCGGATCACCGGCATCGCCTCCTTGGTGAGCGAGGTGAAGACGAGCTCGCCGGGCTCGCCGTCGGGCAGCACCTTGCCGGACACCGGATCGATGATCTCGGGATAGAAGTGGTCCTCCCAGATGTGCAGGCCGTCCTTGGTCTCGACGCACTCGTTGGCGACGCCCGGGCCGATCACCTCGGAGAGGCCGTAGATGTCGACCGCGTGCATGTCGAACGCCTGCTCGATCTCGCCGCGCATGGCGTTGGTCCACGGCTCGGCGCCGAAGATGCCGACCTTCAGGCTGGTCTTGCACGGGTCGGCGCCGATGCGGCGGAACTCGTCGAGGATCGCCAGCATGTAGCTCGGCGTCACCATGATGATGTCGGGCTCGAAGTCCTGGATCAGCTGCACCTGCCGCTCGGTCATGCCGCCCGACACCGGGATCACCGTGCAGCCGAGCTTCTCGGCGCCGTAGTGCGCACCGAGGCCGCCGGTAAAGAGGCCGTAGCCGTAGGAAACGTGCACCTTCATGCCCGGCCGGCCGCCCGCGGCGCGGATCGAGCGCGCGACGACCTCCGCCCACATGGCGATATCGTTCGCCGTGTAGCCGACGACGGTCGGCTTGCCGGTGGTGCCGGAGGAGGCGTGGACGCGCACCACCTGCTCGCGGGGGACGGCGAACAGCCCGAACGGGTAGTTGGCGCGCAGATCCGCCTTGGCGGTGAACGGGAACCTGGCGAGGTCGGTGAGCGACTTGAGGTCATCGGGGTGTGCGCCCGCCGCGTCGAACGCCTTCCAGTAGTGGGGCACGTTGTCGTAGACGCGGCGCAAGGTCGCCTTGAGCCGGGCGAGCTGCAGCGCCGCGATCTCGTCGCGCGAGGCGATCTCGATCGGATCGAGGTCGCCGGGCTTGGGGCTGAGGTCGCGCATCGAGAGCCTCGGTCGTTGGAGAGTTCAGTGGTCGGACGCCAACAGCACGCCCTCGATCGTGCGCGAATGGCCGCGGAACTCGGCGACGGTCGTGCCGTCGGGGCGGGTCACAGTGATGTCGTAGATGCCGCTGCGGCCGGTGCGCGCGCGCTCGACCGCGCGGGCTGAGAGCCGGTCGCCGAGCCGCGCCGACGTCAGGAACGTGATCGTGCAGTGCTGCGCGACGGTGCGCTGGTTGTAGCCGTTGCAGGCGAATGCGAACGCGCTGTCGGCGAGCATGAAGATGTAGCCGCCGTGGCAGAGGCCGTGGCCGTTGACCATGTGCGGGGCGACGGTCATGGCCATCGTCGCCTGGCCGGCGGCCACCCCGCTCAGCTCCATGCCGAGCGCCTGCGTCGCGGTGTCCTCCGCCCACATGGCGTCGGCACAGCGGCGGGCGAGCGCATCGGCGTCGATCGGCATCGGTCAGCCTTTCCTGCCCGTGAAACGGGGCGTGCGCTTCTCGCGGAATGCGGTGACACCTTCCAAATAGTCGGGCGAGCGGCCGGCGAGGTGCTGCAAGTCGCGCTCGAGGTCGAGCTGCTCGTGCAACGTGTTGGCGGCCGAGGCATCGAGCGCCTGCTTGGCGAGGCCGAGGCCGTAGGTCGGCTGGGTTGCCAAGTGCGCGGCGAGCCTGGTCGCCTCGATCATCAATTCGGCGTCGGGATAGGCTTTCCAGATCAGGCCCCAGGCCTCGGCCTGCTTTGCGGGAACGGCTTCGCCCAGCAGCGCCAGGCCTTTGGCCCGGGCGAGGCCGACGAGGCGCGGCAGGTGATAGGTGCCGCCGCCGTCCGGCACCAGCCCGAGCTTGTTGAACGGCTGGATGAACTTGGCGCTCTCCGCCGCCAGCACGATGTCGCAGGCGAGCGCGAGGTTGGCGCCGGCACCGGCCGCGACGCCGTTCACCGCCGCGATCACGGGCTTGGCGAGGCCGCGGATCGCGCGGATCACGGGGTTCCATTTGCGGCCGACGACGACGGCGAGGTCGGCGCCGGGGCTCGCCACGAGCGGGTCGGAGAGATCCTGCCCCGCGCAGAAGCCTTTGCCGGCGCCGGTGAGCACGACGCACCGCACGCGGTCGGCCGCCGCGGCCTCGAGCGCGGCCAGCAGCGCTTCGCTCATGCCGCCGGTGAACGAGTTCAGCTTGTCGGGGCGGTTGAGCGTGATCGTCAGCACGCCGTCGAGCTCGGCCCTCAAAACCAATGTCTCCGCCATGGGGCCTCCGGCACACGCTGCGATCGCCACCCGTTCATGGTGCCGCAGCTCACCATTATGGGTCAATTGATTGTAAGGGAGCGGGAGAATGTCTGGCAGGGGCCCCCGGTCATGATCTACGATGCAGGGTGTCTTCCGGCGGGCGAATGCGAGGACGGCGGCTGCCGGGGCCGGTGGGCGAGTGTCGCCCGCCTGAACGATGACCGAAGCCGGCCGGAGTGTGGCCGGGTTGCGTCGTGGCGAAGGAGTGGAGGGTCCGATGCGTCGTTTCCGATCGGGCGTGCGGTCGTGCCTGTGTGCTGCACTCCTGGCACTGGCGCTGCCCGTCGCCGGCAAGGCGGAGACGATCGAGCTGCTCCGCCAGCAGGTCGCCGAGCTCACCGCTCAGGACAGCTACGACGAGGCCATTGCACCGGCCCAGCGCATCGTCGCGCTCGCGGGTGAGCTGCCGGCCAATGCCCCGCATCTCGCCTCCGCCCACGTGCTTCTGGGTGACGTATTGATCCACGCCTCGGAAAAGGTGCGCACGCGCTACACCGATGCCGAGAAGTCGTTTCGCGAGGCGCTGAGGCTCATGGAGCTTGCGCCCGGCACCGACGAGCTCGAGATCGCCCAGGCACTGCACCACGTCGCCGATGCGCTGAGCTGGCAGGGCAAGCCGGCCGAGGGTGAAAATCTCGAACGGCGCGCGCTCGAGATCAGGACCCGGCTCACCGGCCCCGAGAGCGCAGAGACCGCCGAGAGCATCGACAAGCTCGGCGTGTTTGCCCGCGCCCAGGAGCGCTACGATGAGGCCGAGCGGCTGGTCAGGCAGGCCCTCGCACTGCGCGAGAAGCTGTTTCCCCCCGATCATCCGAGCCATCACGTCGTCGCCGACAGCTTGCACGTGCTCGCCGGTATCCACTTGGGCAAAGAGCGCTTCCGGGATGCCGAGCCGCTGCTCAGGCGCACGATCGCGATCCGCGAGAAGGCGTTCCCGAAGGGTCATCCCTGGATCGGCTCGAACTACGACTCGCTCGCCGAGGTCGCCCGCCAGCTCGACCGCTACGACGAGGCCGAGCAGCTCGCCAAGCGCTCGATCGAGGTGCGCACAGAGCGCTCCGGTCCCGACAGCGAGTCCCTCGCCGGCAGCTACGAGCGGCTGGCCGCCATCTACATCTCCCGCAACCGCTTCGACGAGGCGGAGAAGGCGCTCGAGACCGCGACCGCCATCCTCGACCGCCAGCCGGTGCCGAACCAGCGGCGCAAGGCGCAGGTGCTGACCCGGCTCGCGCACGTCTACTCCGACCGTGGCCGGCTGCAGGACGCCCTCCAGCTGCACCGGCGGGCGCTCGCGGTCCGCGAGCAGCACGACAAGGCCGCGATGCCCGCGAGCCTGACCTCGATCGGCATCATCGAACGTGCGCAAGGCCAGTACGAGGCCGCCGAGAGGTCCGTGCGGCGCGGGCTCGAGCTGCGCCGCGCCAGCAAGGCGGAGGGCCTCGAGATCGCCGTCTCGCTCGGCGTGCTCGCCGGCATCTACACCGATCAGGAGCGCTTCAAGGAAGCCGAGCCGCTCGCCCGGGAGGCGCTCGACATCCGCCTCAAGAACAAGAAGCTCGGCGCCGATACCCTGACCGCAGCGGTCGGCCACGTGACCTATGGCGCGGTGCTGCGCGGCCTCGAGCGACTCGCCGACGCCGAGGAGCACTACAAGCGTGCACTCGATATCCGCATCGCGATCTATGGGCCGGAGCACCGGTCGGTCGCGGCGCTGACGACCGATCTCGCCGGCCTGATGAGTGCGCAGGGGCGCCTCGCCGATGCCGAGCAGGCCTACCAGAAGGCCGAGGCCGTCTACCGCCGCCGCGGCGGCGCGCTCGATCCGGCGATCGCGACCTGCCTGATCAACCGCGCCGTGCTCTACCAGAAGCAGGGGCGCCTCGAGGAGGCAGAGAAGCTCGTGCGCGAGGCGCTCGACATCCGTACCCGCAATTTCGGCCCCCGCGACCGGCGCGCGCTGCAGGCGACGTCGCTGCTGACCGACATCCTGATCGAGGGCAACAAGCTCGCCGAGGCCGAGCCGCTGCTGACCGGCGTGCTCGAGACGCGCCGCGGCCAGTCGAGCACGGAGACGGTCGAGCTCGCCGATACGATCCAGCGCCTCTCCCACCTCCGGCGCCTGCAGGGCGATCTCGCCGAGGCGACCCGCCAGCTCGAGAACGCGATCCGCATCCGCCTCGCCCTGCTCGGCTCCGGGCACTCGACAGTGTTCAATGCCCGCTCCGCTCTCGGGGAGCTGCTGCGCAAGCAGAGCCGGTTCGAGGAGGCCGACAAGGTGCTGTCGCTCTCCATGGCCGAGGGCCGCAATGCACTCAGGGAGGTCACCGTCTACTACGGCACCAATCGCCGGCCCGTGCGGACCGGCGATGGGGTCGTCTTCGAACCAGTCGGGCAGGAGAAGCTGAGCGTCGGCCGCGCCGTGGTCGGAATCGCCCACACGCGCACATCCGGCTGGACGCTGCGTGCCGACGGCTCGCAGGACGACAAGCAACCCACCGAGGAGCGCAGCGAGGTGATCGAGCCCGTGCTCGTCGCCCGCAACGTGCGCGTGGACGAGCGCGCCGAATATGTCGAGGCCGCGCGCACGCAGCTGCGGGCCGCGCGCGGACCTCTGCGCAACAAGGCATTCGTATTGGTGCACGGCTACAACGTGACGTTCGCGGAGGCCGCCAAGGACGCCGGCAAGCTCGCCTACGACATGGGCTTCGAAGGCTCGGTGTTCATCTATTCCTGGCCGTCGGCCAGCAATTTCCTGAAGTACGTGTTCGACAAGAACACCGCGATCGCGGCTTCCGATCCGCTGCGCGAGTTCCTGCTCGACGTCGTCGCGCAGACCGGCGCCTCGCGCATCCACATCGTCGCCCACAGCATGGGAAATTTCGTGCTGCTGCAGACACTCGAGAAGCTTGCCGCGACGGCGCCGGCGACCCGCATCCCCCTCGGCGAGGTGCTGTTCGTCGCCCCCGACGTCGATCGCACGAACTTCACGCGGCTGGTCAGGAAGCTGAGGCCGCTGGGCGGTGCCTACACGCTGTATGCCGCCTCGAACGACAAGGCATTGAAGACCTCCAAGCTGGTCGGCGGCCTGCCTGCCGGCCTGATCGACCCGACTCAGGGACCGCTCGTCATGGACGAGGTCGAGACGGTCGATATCACGAAGGCGAGCCAGGAGTGGATCGGCCACAACCACTCGGCGTTCAAGCGCAACAAGCAGCTGCACGCCGACATCCGGCTGATCATGGAGAAGGGCGAGCATCCCCCGCACGTCCGCTCGAACCGGTTCGAGAAGGTCGACGCGGGAGGCTACTGGCGTCTCCTCGACCGGCCGCGCTAGGCGCGGCTTGGCAGGGTGCGCCGGGGGCGGGTGCACGGATTGGCGGCCGGCCCGTTCCGAGCGCTGCCGGCAAGGGTGCCTATGGCATCATTTCAGCGAACATGTGTTGGTAAGAATGTTCCACTGGCACCCGGGCGATGCCAAGCAGGCATCAAAGCCTTTGCCGAAGCAAATGACCACTTTCGGTGCCGCCGTACTCGGCCAGGCCGGCGTGCTCGGCTTGGCGGGCGCTGTCACGCCGGGGATGTAGGACGGCAGCGTCGCCGGAGCTGTCGGCTGGCTCGCCGTCGGCGTCGCCGGCTTGGCGGGTGCGGCCTGCTTCCCGCCGCCACCTGCGCCCGTCGTCGACGCGGGCGGCACCGGCGCCGTCGCGCGCCAGGCGATTGCCAGCACGGCCACCAGCAGCACGGTCGCCAATACCGGCCGCGCCTTTCGCCAGAACAGCATGCTGTCGACGCGCCCGAGGTACCGGCCCGCCGCCGCCACCGATTTCCAGCGGTCGTGGTACTGCTCGAGCGCGCGCCGCGTCGGCTTGTCGCCGAGGGCGACGAAGTCAGCCTGTGCCTGCAGCCGCTGCACGTCGGCCCGCGCCTCGCCGGCGTGGTGGCCGCTCGGAAATCGCCGCAGAAACCCTTCGAGGCTCGCCGGCTTGTGCCGGTCGACGGCGTGCCAGGCGATCTCCTCGGGGTGCGCCGCGATCGTCGCCCGCGCCTTGGCCATCGAGGGATGCTTGGCGTGCGCGGGGTCGGCCGCCCAGGCGAGGAGCGGCGTCAGCTTGCCCGTGGCGATCGCCTTGTCGAGCTCGGACCGGCGCCGGGCGATCTCGGCTTCGCCGGCCGCCTTCTGCTGCGCCGAGGCGGCGATGCGCTCGGCCTCCTCGCGCCGCGCCTTCTCCTCGGCGCGGGCCTTGGCGACGCCATCCGCCAGATGGCCGCAGTCGCGCAGAAACTTGTCGCGGCTGAGCTGGACGGCGTTGATGAGCGCGAGCGGCTTCACCGACTTCGGCAGGTCCTTCGGCGCGGGCATCGAGGCGCCATTGACCAGCACCGGAATGATCCGCTTCTCCTGGCGCAGCGCCGACTCGATTTCGATGCGCACATAGTCGTTCTGATTGTCGAGGCGGCGCGCGCCCTTCTCGTCGGCGATCGTCAGCCAGTTGGGCCCGATCACCACCAGCATCACCTCGCAGCTCGCGACATTCGCATTCAAGATCTCGGCGAAATTGACGCCCGGCGGGATCGTCTGCTGATCGAAGAAGACCTCCTCCGATCCGAAGCGCTCGCCGAGGTCCTTGACCAGAGCGAGCGTGAAGCCGAGCTCGTCGCGCCGGCGGTAATTGATGAAAATCGCGTGACTCATGACTTGCAAGCAGCTCCACACATGTTGTGCGCAATGCGAAGCCGGCCGTCAGGTGGGCCTGCCGCCTTAAACCTCGAGCAATCTAGATCGCCGCCGTTGTTGCTGCAATTGCTACCGCGCGTCCTCGAGCACCATGGCGACGCCCTTCTCGGCGATCATCAGCGTCGGCGAATTGGTGTTGCCCGAGGTAATCGTCGGCATCACCGAGGCATCGATGACGCGCAGCCGCTCGAGCCCGCGCACCTTGAGCCGGGCATCGACCACGGCGCGGGCGTCGGAGCCCATCCGGCAGGTTGCCACCGGATGAAAGATGGTGGTCGAGATGTCGCCGGCCGCCTTGGCCAGCGCCTCGTCGCTCGAGATCTCGGGTCCGGGGCGGAACTCCTCGGGCCGGTACCGCTGCAGCGCCGGCATAGACACGATGCGCCGCGTCACCCGCACGCTTTCGGCGGCGACGCGGCGGTCATCCTCGGTCGATAGATAGTTCGCGCGGATCTCGGGATGTGCCTCCGGGTCGGGCGAGGTTATGCGCACGTGACCGCGGCTGGTCGGGCGCACGTTGCACACGCTCGCAGTGAAGGCCGGAAACGGGTCGAGCGGCTCGCCGAACTTCGGCAGCGTCAGCGGCTGCACGTGGTACTGCAGGTTCGCCGTTTCGCGCGAGGGGTCCGACTTGCAGAATGCACCCAGCTGGGAAGGTGCCATGGTCATCGGCCCGCGCCGGAAGAGGGCGTACTCGGCCGCGAATTTCGCGCGCTGCACGAGGCTGCGATAGCGCTCGTTCATCGTCGCGACACCGGAGACCTTGTAGGCGCAGCGGATCTGCAGGTGGTCCTGCAGATCCTCGCCGACGCCGGCGAGCTCGTGCCGGACGGCGATGCCGTGCCGCTGCAGCAGCTTGCCGGAGCCGATGCCGGAAAGCTGCAGGATCTGCGGCGAGCCGATGGCGCCGGCTGCAAGGATCACTTCGCGGCGCGCCTCGAGCGTGCGCCGCCGCCCCCACCGCCTGACGGCGATGCCGCGCACCCGCCGGCCGTCGAGTGAAAGCTGCTCGACCATAGCGTCGGTCAGCACGGTGAGGTTGGGCCGGTTCAGCACCGGGCGCAGGAAACCCTTCGCCGTATTCCAGCGCACGCCGCGCCGCTGGTTGACGTGGAAGTAGCCGCAACCCTCGTTGTCACCCGCGTTGAAATCGTCGACCGGCGGGATGCCGGCCTCGGCGGCGGCGGCGCGGAACGCGTCGAGGATCTCCCACTCGATCCTCGGCTTCTCGACCCGCCACTCGCCGCCGCGTGCGTGCGCGCCGTCGAATGCGTCGGGCTCGAGCGCGAACTGGTCCTCGTGCCGCTTGAAGTAGGGCAGCACGTCGTCCCAACCCCAGCCCGCGTTGCCCATCTGCCGCCAGCCGTCGTAGTCGCGCGCCTGGCCGCGCATGTAGATCATGCCGTTGATCGACGAGCAGCCGCCGAGCACGCGACCGCGCGGGTAGTCGAGCGCGCGCCCGTTGAGGCCTGGCTCCGCGACCGTCTTGAAGCCCCAGTCGGCGCGAGGATTGCCCATCAGGTAGAGATAGCCGACGGGAATGTGGATCCACGGGTAGTCGTCCTTGCCGCCGGCCTCGATCAGGGCGACGCGCGTGCGCGGGTCCGCCGAGAGGCGGTTGGCGAGCAGACAGCCGGCGGTACCCGCGCCGACGACAATGTAGTCGAAGCTGTCGTCGGATGTGCCCACCGGCCCCGCCTCCCCCGCATGCACCCGTGTCATAGCGAATGGAGCGGGACCACGGAAGGGCCGCTTCACGCCGCGTGGGCGGCCGGCTCGGTCAGGATCGCAAACAGCGCCGCGCGGTCCTTCGAAGTGCGCAGCCGCGTCATCGACTTCGGCTCGCGCAGCAGGCGCGAGATGCGGGCGAGCGCCTTCAGGTGATCGCCGCTCGCGTGCTCGGGCGCAATGAGCAGGAACACGAGGTCGATCGGCTCGTTGTCCAGGGCCTCGAAATCGATCGGCTCCTCGAGTCGCGCGAACAGGCAGTGGATGCGGTCGAGATGGCGAAACTTCACATGCGGGATTGCGACGCCGCGGCCCATGCCGGTCGAGCCGAGCCTCTCGCGCTGCTGGAGCATGTCGAAAATATCGCGCGCGGCGAGGCCGGTCAGCGCGGCGGCGCGCTGGGCGAGCTCCTGTAGCGCCTGCTTCTTGGTCTTGGCCTTGAGCGCTGGAATAACGCCTTCCAGGCTCAGCAGATCGCCGAGATCCATCATATTCGGGCCCCCAGTGCCCTGCTCGTCCGGGTTCTACGCTTGCCGGCGGAGCGCTCCCACGCGATGCCCCGCTGCTCGACTTTGCAAAACTTCTGCCAGGTGCAGGATCAGCCTCGCGGCGCGGACGGGTCCGGATTGATCCATCCGATGTTGCCGTCCGCACGCCGGTAGACCACGTTGACCTGTCCGTTCGCGGCACTCCGAAATACGAAGAATGGGGTCTCGGTCAAGTCCAACTGCATGACGGCCTCGCTGACCGAGAGCTCGCGGATCGCCGACTGGCTTTCGGCCACGATGGCCGGGTGCTCGGCCGTCTCGGCCACCTCGTCGCGCTCCTCGGCCTGCAGCACCGTATACCGCGCCGGCGATTCGGGCGCAGCATCGGCGCTGCCATTATGGTGATTTTTCAGCCTGCGCTTGTAGCGCCTGACCCGTTTTTCCAGACGCTCCAGCGCGTTGTCCGCGCTGGCATAGGCGTCCGTACCGTCTCCGTGCGCTTCCATGACCATTCCGGTCCGCAACCGCACCGTGCAGTCGGTGCGGAACCGCCCGCGCACTTTCTCGACCCGCACGTGGCCTGATAGCTCGGGACCGATGTATTTGTGCAGAATCTCGCTGATCTTGTCCGAGACGTAAGTCGAGAATGCCTCGCCCGTCGAGATGTTCTTGCCAGTCACCTGAATAGTCATGACAACACCTGATTGACCAGGATTCAACAGCTTTAGGCGGGCTCTGCCCCTATCATGAACACTTCAACTTCGTGGCCTGGCGGTACAAGTCCGCTCGCTCCCAAGCATGCGCGCACCGCGCATCACAGCGCCGCCCTTCAGGACATGTCTTGCAAGATGGTGTCGTCGTCGGAACCAGCCAAGAAGTGCGCATGCGCAGCTCTTTAGACATCGACGTTCAAAAGGCTAGTCCCGCGGTACGTGCAAGTCAAACGCGCGGCATGCGCAACTCGGTCATCGGCTGATCCAATCTCGCATACCGTCATATCCGGACCGACCGGTCGGACATTCGCTTCTCGCGGCGGCGCTGGACCGAGGAGGGGATGCGCATCGCCTCGCGGTACTTGGCGACGGTCCGCCGTGCGATGTCGACGCCACCGGCCTGCAGCCGCTCGACGATCTTGTCGTCCGAGAGGACGCCGTCGGTCGATTCCGCATCGATCATCTGCCTGATGCGGTGGCGCACGGCCTCCGAGGAATAGGCCTCGCCGTCGCCCGCGCAAGCGATTGCCGAGGTGAAGAAGTACTTCAGCTCGAAGATGCCGCGCGGCGTCGCCATGTACTTGTTCGAGGTCACGCGCGAGACGGTCGACTCGTGCATGGAGATCGCATCGGCCACGGTCTTGAGATTGAGCGGCCGCAGGTGCTGCACGCCATGCGCAAAGAACCCATCCTGCTGGCGCACGATCTCCTCGGCGACGCGCAAGATGGTGCGCGCACGCTGGTCGAGGCTGCGCACCAGCCAGTTGGCGGTCTGCAGGCACTCGTTGAGGTAGTCCCGATCGCGGGTTGCCGTCGCCGACTTCGAGACGCGGGCGAAGTACGTGCGATTGACGAGCACGCGGGGCAGCGTGTCGCTGTTCAGCTCCACATGCCAGCTGCCGTCCTTGGCCGCGCGCACCAGCACGTCGGGCACGACCGGCTGCACGTGCTCGGAGCCGAACTTGAGGCCGGGCTTCGGATTGAGACGCTTCAGCTCCGCGATCATGTCTCCGAGCTCATCCATGTCGACGCCGACGGCGCGGCGCAACCCAGCCAGATTGTGCGCGGCGAGCAGATCGAGATGGTCGAGCAGGCGGGCGATCTGCGGATCGAAACGGTTGAGCTCCTTGAGCTGAAGCGTCAGGCATTCGGCGAGGTTGCGCGCGGCGACGCCCGGCGGATCGAAGCCCTGCACGGTCGCGAGCACCATCTCGACGACGGCATGCGGAGCACCGAGCTTATCGGCGACGTCGGCGATGTCGGCGCCGAGGTAGCCTGCCTCGTCGACGAGGTCGATGAGGTGCTGGGCGATGAGCCGCTCGGCCGGCGCGGCGATGGCGAGCTGCATCTGCGTGACGAGGTGATCCTTGAGCGAGGTCTCGGCGGCGACGAAGCCCTCGACGTTCACCTCGCCGTCGATGGGCGCGGATCGGCCCTGAATGCTCGCCCAGCTGCCGACCGACAGGTCGGGTCCGAGGTCCTGCGGCGCGCTGTCGGGGAACACGTTGCCGAGGTCGATGTCGAGCGCGTCGCCGGCATCGCCGGCCGGCTTGGCGAGGTCGAGCCACGGGTCGCTGTCGGTTGCGCGATCTTCGCCCGCAGCGGCGGCATCGGCCTCTTCGGGGGGCTGCGGATCGGCCTCCACCTCGCGGGCCGGCACGTCGGCGGCCTCTTCCCGCTCGAGCAGCGGATTGCGCTCGAGCTCGGCGTCCACGAACTGGGTGAGCTCGAGGTTGGAGAGCTGCAGGAGACGGATGGCCTGCTGCAACTGGGGTGTCATCACCAGCTGCTGGCCTTGTCTCAGCTCGAGTTTGGCCGCGAGTGCCATCGTTGTCCACACCACCCTGACGACGCGCCGTCGGGCAACAAGGTTTACGTATGGCTACTTAACCGAACATGTCCCCGAGGTACACGCGCCGGACGTCTTCGTTGGCTATGATTTCCTCAGGCTTACCTTGTGTCAGAACCTGACCATCGTAAAAGATGTAGGCGCGGTAAACGAGGCTCAATGTCTCGCGGACGTTGTGGTCGGTGATCAGCACACCGATGCCGCGTTGCGTCAGATGCCGGACCAACTGCTGGATATCGCCGACGGCGATCGGGTCGACGCCGGCGAAGGGCTCGTCGAGCAGCATGTAGGACGGGCGGCTCGCCAGCGCGCGTGCGATCTCGCACCGCCGCCGCTCGCCGCCGGAGAGCGAGAGCGCGGACGCCTTGCGCAGCCGCGCGATGTTGAACTCCTCGAGCAGGCTGTCGAGTTGCGCCCTGCGCTGCTTCTTGTCGGGCTCGACGAGCTCGAGCACGGCCATGATGTTCTGCTCGACCGTCAGCCCACGAAAGATCGAGGCTTCCTGCGGCAGGTAGCCGATGCCGAGCCGGGCGCGCCGGTACATCGGCAGCCTGGTCACGTCACGTCCGTCGATGAAGATCCGCCCCGCATCTGCCGGCACCAGTCCGGTGATCATGTAGAATACCGTCGTCTTGCCGGCGCCGTTGGGCCCGAGCAGCCCGACCGACTCGCCGCGCGCAACCGACAGGCTCGCGCTCTTCACCACCGTGCGGCGGCCATAGGTCTTGGTCACCCCGTGACAGGTGAGCCAGCCGTCCGCCGGCACCGGCTCGCCGGCGTGAGGGCGCCGCGGATCGGCGGCGATGGCGCGCGGGTCGGCCGCGACGTCGTCCTCGTCGAATGCGTGCAGCGCCTCGACCCTGGGCTTGCGGCGGAAGGAGAAGATTTTCAAGGGCGCGATCCGGAGGACGTCAATTGGGGTTGCGCGGCGTGACCGTGGTGGCTTCCCAGCTGCTGGTCGTGCCCGCGCGCTCGGCCTTCGGGCGCGCCGGGGGCACGGCCGCCTTCGGTTTCTGCTGCGCCTCCTTGGCGTCCTGCTGATGGAAGACTGCGCACATGCGCCCCGGCGGGCAGCCGGTCGCGGGATCGGCGACCTTGGGCGAGGGCTGTGCGGGCAGGCCGGCATTGAGGTCGGGAAGGCCGCCATAGCCGAGCGGGGTCGTGGTCGAGTTCCAGCTCGTCGGCGTCGGCGTCTCCATGCGATAGAGGCCGGTCGTCAGGTCGATCACCGCTTTCGGGCCATGCGTGACGTTGCGACCCTGGCGCATGGTGACGTTGCCGATGACGACCACGGTGTTGGTCTTGATGTCGAAGTCGGCCTGGTCGCCGGTCGCCGACTGGTCGTTGGCCGACGTGACCGCGACCTTGCCGCGTGCCTGCACCCGCGTCAGCTGCGTCGCCGACTTCGGCGGCGACTCGCCGCGCGGCGCGCCCGGACCGACGCTGGCGGCTGCGCTGCCGGTGTAGTGCGCGATGAGCTCCGGCGTCAGGATCGTGCTGTCGCCCTGCACGGCTTTCACGTCGCCGCGGTAGATCGCGGTCTTCAGCGTGTCGTTGGCATCGAGCGAGACCGCCTCGATCTCGATCGGCGTATTCGGATCCGAGCGTCCGCCCAATCCTGCAATCGGAGTGGCGAGTTGCGACGGTGCCTTCGCCGGCGACTTCTTTGCGGCGGCCGCGTCGGCCTCGGCCTGGTAGAAGCGCGTGAAGATGCGCCCCGCCGGCTGCCCGGCCTCCGCCGGCGACGTGAGCTGCAGGGTGCCGGCCTTGCGGTCGACGGCGAGCCGGCGTCCGCGCATCAGGTTGCGCCCCTGCGTCACCTCGACCGCTCCGGTCAGGAGCGCGGTGTCGGCCTTCTGGTCGAGATCGGCACGGTCGGCGACGGCCTTGCGGTCCGGGGCCGAGGTCATGACCACGCCGCCGGTCAGCACAGCAGTCTCCTTGACCGCATCGAAATTGCCGTTGGCGCTGGTCGCGCGGTCGCCGCCCTGCACCATGACCACGTCCGTTCGCGCGATGAGCCGCTTGAGCTTGCCGCCATTGTCAGCAGCCGGTTCGGGTGTGCCAGCCTGTTTCACCGGCGCGGTCTTGTCGGACCCGGGCGCCACCGGCTTGCCTTCGTAATGCGCCTCGATCTCGCGTGCGTTGAGCGTCGCTTCGCCCTGCTGGGCTGCAACATCGCCGGTAAAGAGTGCGACCTTGCGGGTGTCGTCGACGACGAGCTTGGCAGAAGCGACGTCGACCGGTGCATTGCCGGTGCCGAGCGCGCGTGCTGGCGATGCGGCCGTGCGCTGCGGTTCACTCTGGCCCTGCGGCTTGAGCCGCGTCTTGACGCCATTCGAGAACGTCACTTCGCGCTTGTCCTGCAGCAGCACCATCTCGTTGCCGCGCACCTCGCCCGTCGGCATCTCGACCAGCACCGGCTGCGTGGATACGACCTTGTGCTCCTTGAGCAGCAGCGTAGCCTGCGTCAGGCGCGCCTTGAGGCCGTTGCTGCCGTCGATGTCGACGCGATCCATCAGCTCGAGGATGTTGGCTTTGTCATCGAAGGTGCCGCGCGGCGACTTGAGCAGGATGATGGTGCTGTCGGACTGTTGCAGCTTGCCATCAATCTCACGCAGCCGGATCGGACCGAGGCGGCGCAGGTCCTGCTCTGCGGTCGCGGCATTGACCCAGTAGCGGCTGCCGTCCTTGCCGTAGCCCTCGTATTTCGGCCGCTCCATCGTCAGGTTCTCTGTCGACAGGGCGATCTCGGGCACTGTGACCTTGCCGCTGCCGAGCTTGAACGTGCGGCTGGCGGTGCTCCAGTAGCTCGAAAGCGCCAGCACGCTCACGACCGGAAGTGCCAGCCGCAGCGCCTTCACCAATCGGGTATGGCGGCGCGCCCGGTCGAACGCAGCCGAGCGGTCACCCGGCGCGACGATGACGACTCCCGAGCGAGTTGCTTGTTCGACCGTCTGAGCCTGAGACACCATTCCCTGCGCCCGCGCGTGCCCGTCTGCCCTCGGGCCGATTCGGACCCGGGGGCACTCCAACCGTTGCTAGTGCCCTGGAATTTGGGAGAGATTGGGACCGCAGGCAAGCCGGCGGATCGCCTCATGAACAACGGCGTCGGTCGTGGTCAATGAGCGAAGATGTCGTCGTCCTCGAAGCCCGCGAGATCGAGCCCGGCCCGGGTCGGAAGGAAACGGAAACAGGCCTCGGCCTCCGCCCGGCGGCCGTCCCGGTCGAGCATCCGGTCGAGTTTCTCCCGGATCGCATGCAGGTAGAGGACGTCGGAGGCGGCGTAGGCAAGCTGTTGCGGGGTCAAGCTTTCCGCCGCCCAATCGGAGCTTTGCTGCTGCTTTGAGAGCTCGATGCCGCACAGCTCGAGCGCCAGGTCCTTGAGGCCGTGCCGGTCGGTGTAGGTCCGGGCGAGCTTGGAGGCGATCTTGGTGCAATAGAGCGGTGCGACCGCGACGCCGAGGTGACGGCGCAGCACGGCCACGTCGAACCGCGCGAAGTGGAAGATCTTGAGCAGCCCGGCGTCGGTGAGCACGGCCTCGAGGCGCGGCGCCGCATGGCTCGTATGGTCGAGCTGCACGAGGTGGGCGGTGTTGTCGCCGGCCGAAAGCTGGACGAGGCAGAGCCGGTCACGATGCGGCTTGAGGCCCAGCGTCTCGGTGTCGACCGCGACCGCGCCGCGGAATGTCACCGAGGCCGGGAGGTCGCCCTTGTGAAGCTTGATGGTCGGGCTCGCCATGCCGCTGTCCGATGCCGTCTCTGGCCACAGGGAATCAACCAGTGAAGTGCACCCGAGCAAACGGCATTTCCCTCGTGAAATCCAGGCCTTTTATTGCGCGGCCGCGGCGCTCGGTGGACTGCGGGAACCGCACGTGCGCAGAAAATCGCCCCGCCTGCAGTCGTCGCATTGCGCGGACCCTGATCGGCAAAGGCCGCGAACGTCGTTCCGGGGCCTTGCCGAGATGCTCGCCGAACCACGGGCGCGCTCACGTCGTGTAGAAGAATTCGGGCCCCGCGCCGACGATCTTGGGGTCGCTCGCGCCGATCCGCTT
>Ga0114938_1000280_pt1 | contig 40836 bp, 39 predicted proteins | sample AshMeaBigSpring_FD_88675 | JGI IMG/M metagenome (GOLD analysis project Ga0114938, IMG submission 88675) | Groundwater microbial communities from Big Spring, Nevada to study Microbial Dark Matter (Phase II) - Ash Meadows Big Spring | ecosystem: Environmental > Aquatic > Deep subsurface >... | reverse complement strand
CCCGGGTTTCTGCTCACCACGCTCGACAAGGGTGTCAACTGGGCCCGCACCCGGTCGATGTGGCCGGCGTCGTTCGGGCTCGCCTGCTGTGCGATCGAGATGATGGCGACAGGAGCGGCGCACAACGATCTCGCCAGGTTCGGTATGGAGGTGTTCAGGGCATCGCCGCGCCAGGCGGACCTGATGATCGTCGCCGGCAGGGTGTCGCAGAAGATGGCCCCCGTGCTACGCCAGGTGTACGACCAGATGACGGAGCCAAAGTGGGTGATCTCGATGGGGGCCTGCGCCTCGACCGGGGGCATGTTCAACAACTACGCCCTCGTCCAGGGGGTCGACCAGGTGGTGCCTGTAGACATCTACGTCCCCGGCTGTCCCCCTGGCCCGCAGTCGCTGATGCACGGGATCCTCACCCTGCAGGAGATGATCATGAACGGCGCGATCCGCCGTGAGTCCGGCTACACCAAGTCGGCGTAGGACCGTTACCGTGACGCAAGAGCCAAGCGACGCCGCCGCGCCGGCCCCACCGCCCCACCCCGTGCCGGATGACCCCGTACTCGCCGGGCTGGCAGGGGAGTTCCCTGCGGTGGCCTTCACCATCTTCGCCCCGTGCCCCGGGCCGGCACAGGACATCGCACATGTCCCCGCCGACGACTACCCGGTCTTTGTCGCCGCCGTCCGCCGCGCCGGCTATGACGTGTTTGTCGACCTGTGCGGCGTCGACTACCTCCAGCGACGCCCCCGCTTCGAAGTGGTGGTGACCCTGCTGTCGCACGCCATGCGCCGCCGGCTCCGCATCAGGGTCGGGGTGGCGGGCGCCGACCCGGTGGTGGCGTCGATAACCGATCTCTTCCCAGGGGCCAACTTCTACGAGCGGGAGACGTTCGACCTGTTTGGCATCCGGTTCCTCGGTCACCCCGACCTGACCCGGATCCTTCTGCCCGACGACTGGGAGGGCCACCCGCTGCGCAAGGACTACTCGGTCGGATCGGTACCGGTCCAGTTCAAGGGAGCGCACCAGGCGTCATGAGCGACACCCCGAACGTCGTCACCGGCGACCTGGAAGCGCCAAGCGTTGCCGCCCCACCCGAGACCGGCTCCTTGTCCGCAGCGCCGGACACCGCAGACGCCAGGCGCCGTCTCCACGACGTATGGGTGGCCGGCACCGAGGAGCCGGAGCGGGTGTATCGGGCAACCGACGAGGGGGCCCAGGAGCTGCTGCCCGAGATCCAGGAGCCGGCGCTCGCCACCCAGCGAGGTGTCCTCGTCAGCGACGACTACGTCACAGAGGACACCGCCGACGAGGACGAGCGCCAAATCATCAACATGGGTCCGCAGCACCCGTCGACCCACGGTGTGCTGCGTCTCCAGCTCGAGCTCGAAGGCGAGACGATCCGCCGGGTCAAACCGATCATCGGCTACCTGCACACCGGCATGGAGAAGACCGCAGAGACCCTCACCTGGCTGCAGGGTCCGACAAACGTCACCCGCATGGACTACCTGTCGCCGTTCCACAACGAGCTGGCGTTCTCGCTCGCCGTCGAGCAGCTCCTCGGGGTGGAGATCCCGCCGCGGGCACAGGCGATCCGGGTGCTGATGACCGAGCTCAACCGGGTGGCGAGCCACCTGCTCTTCCTCGCCACCCAGGGCATGGACATCGGGGCGGTCTCGATGATGATCTACGGCTGGCGGGAGCGGGAGGTGTGTCTCCAGTTCTTCGAGAAGGTCACAGGTTTGCGGATGAACCACAACTACATCCGGCCCGGTGGCGTCGCCGCCGACCTCCCCGACGGGTGGGAGGACGACATCGAGGCGCTGCTCGAGGTCATCCCGGCGGGGGTCGCCGAGTACCAGGAGCTGCTCGACGAGAACCCGATCTTCATCGACCGCACCCAGGGCGTCGGTGTCATCACCCCCGAGGAGTGCAAGGCCTTCGGGGTGACCGGTCCCACCGCCAGGGCGTCAGGGGTCGACTGGGACCTGCGCAAGGTCTTCCCGTACAGCGGCATCGAGCGATACGAGTTCGACGTGCCGCTCGGCCGGTACGGCGACGTGTTGGACCGGTACAAGGTCAGGGTCCGCGAGGTGCACGAGTCGCTACGCATCGTCCGTCAGGCGCTCGAGACGATGCCGTCGGGTGACTACCGCACCGACGATCGCAAGGTGACGCCGCCGCCCCGCAAGCGCATCGACGAGTCGATGGAGGCGCTCATCCATCACTTCAAGATCTTCACCGAGGGGTTCAAGGTGCCGGATGGTGAGGCGTACCAGGCCGTCGAGTCGCCTCGCGGCGAGCTCGGGGTCTACATCGTGTCCACCGGCGGGGCCAAGCCGTGGCGGGTCCACGTGCGCGGCCCCTCCTTCGCCCACGTCCAGGCGCTCCCCGTGATGATGACGGACTCGCTTGTTGCCGACGTCATCGCAACCCTGGCGTCGACCGACCCTGTCCTGGGAGACGTCGACAGATGACGGTGCGCAGCGTCGACAACGTGCTGGCGGGGTGGAGCGCGGCCAACCGCGAGCGGGCTACCCGGCTCCTCGCCTCCTACCCGCACCGGCGCAGCGCCGTGATGCCGCTGCTCTACCTGGCCTCGATGGAGCACGGTCACGTCACCGACGAGGCAATGCGCCAGGTCGCAGGGCTCACCGGGCTCACCTCGGCCCAGGTGCAGTCCGTGGCCAGCTTCTACACGATGTTCAAGCGCAACAGGGTTGGCACCTACCTGGTGTCTGTGTGCACCTCGATCTCGTGTTTTCTCCTCGGCGCAGACGAGGTGCTCGAGGCCGTCGAGGATGCTGCCGGCGCCCACGACGGCGAGACCTCGACCGACGGGTTGTTCACCGTCGAGCACGTCGAGTGTCTCGGGGCGTGCGGTGGCGCTCCTGCGGTCCAGGTCAACTACGAGCTTGTCGAGGGCGTCGAGCCGGACCGGGCAGTCGGGTTGTGCAACTGGCTCCGCACCAGCCGCCCCGCTGTCGTCCTCGGCGACGAGATGCAGAGCCTGTTCGGTGGGCAGCGCTCGTTCGACTGGGGCCCTGCGGAGAACGAAGGAGCGGTGGCACCTGTGCCTGCGTTCGGGCCATACGGCACCGTTGGGCGGGAGGCGCGATGAGGCGGGGATCATGACGACGCCGCTCATCCTCACCGAGCGGATGACCGCCAACCGCGACGACTCGCACACCATCGCCCGCTACGAGGCGACGGGCGGGTACGAGGCGCTGCGCCGCGGGTTGGGGATGACCCCCGCCGAGGTGGCCGCCACCGTCAAGGCGTCGAACATCAGGGGCAGGGGTGGCGCCGGGTTCCCCACGGGGGTGAAGTGGGGCTTTCTGCCCGAGGCCACCCGACCTCGCTACCTCGTCATCAACGCAGACGAGTCTGAGCCCGGCACCTTCAAGGACCGCCAGCTGCTCGAACGCGACCCCCACCAGCTCGTCGAGGGCATCATCCTCTCCGCATACGCCCTCGACGTCCACCACGCCTTCGTGTACGTCCGCGGCGAGTACCCCCGACCGGGGCGGCGGGTACAGCGCGCCGTCGACGAGGCCTACGAGAAGGGGTATCTGGGGAAGGACATCCTCGGCTCGGGCTACGACCTCGAGGTCACGGTGCATCTTGGGGCGGGTGCGTACATCTGCGGGGAGGAGACGGCGCTGCTCAACTCGCTCGAGGGGAGAAGGGGCGAGCCGCGCATCAAGCCGCCCTTCCCTGCGGTCGAGGGTCTCTACGCCAAGCCGACCATCGTCAACAACGTCGAGACCGTCTCAAATGTGCCGTGGATGATCCGCAACGGCGGCGACGCCTATGCGCACATCGGTCCCGAGACCTCGGCTGGCACACGGATGTTCTCGCTGTCGGGCCACGTCGTTCGCCCCGGCAACTACGAGGTCGTCATGGGGATGACATGGCGCCAGTTCATCTACGACATCGGCGGCGGCATCCGCAACGGACGCCAGCTCAAGTGCTGGATCCCCGGCGGCGCCTCCGCTCCGTGGTTCGTGCCCACCCAGCATCTCGACCTCCCTGTGACCATCGACGACACCGGCCGAAACGGGTCGATGCTCGGGTCGGGCGCCGTTGTGGTGATGGACGAGACCACCAACGTCGTCGCCGCCGCCCACCGCGTCGTCAAGTTCTTCGCCCACGAGTCGTGCGGTCAATGCACACCGTGTCGGGAGGGTTGCGACTGGCTCGAGCGCATCCTGTGGCGCATGCTGAACGGCGCCGGCCGCCCCTCCGACCTCGATCTCCTGCTCGACGTGTGCGACAACATCAGCCCGGGTCTGCGCTGGCCACCGGCGCAGACCACCATCTGCCCGCTCGGGCCGTCCGCCGTGTCGCCGATCCGGTCGATCATGACCCACTTCCGCGACGACGTCGAGGCGATGGTGCCAGGGATCGTCGCCACGTCCCTGGAGGGGGTCTCCGTTGGCTGATCGCCCGCCGGTGCGCATCACCATCGACGGCGAGGTCCACCAGGTCCCGGCCGGCGAGCTTCTCATCAAGGCCGCCGAGGACAACGGCACCTACATTCCCCGCTTCTGCTGGCACCCTCGGATGAAGCCGGTGGGGATGTGCCGGATGTGTCTCGTCGAGGTGGAGACCCCGCGGGGCAGGTTGCTAACCACCTCGTGCACCATGCCGGTGAACGAGGGCATGGTGGTCGACACCACCTCGGCCGTTGTGACAAAGGCGCAGGAGGGCGTCCTCGAGTTCCTGCTCATCAACCACCCACTCGACTGCCCGGTGTGCGACCGTGGCGGAGAATGCCCGCTCCAGGACCAGACGCTCGCCTACGGCCCGGGCGAGAGCCGGTTTGTCGAGGAGAAGCGTCACTTCGAGAAGCCGATCCCGATCAGCGACCTTGTCATGCTCGACAGGGAGCGGTGCATCCTGTGCGCCCGCTGCACCCGCTTCTCCGAGGAGGTCTCGGGTGACCCGCTGATCGAGTTCAAGGAGCGGGGTGGCCTGACTCAGGTGCTCACCTTTGCAGACGAGCCTTTCGCCTCATACTTCTCGGGCAACACCGTCCAGATCTGCCCGGTGGGGGCGCTGACCGCCACCCCCTACCGGTTCCGCGCCAGACCATGGGATCTCGAGGCGGTCGAGAGCGTGTCGCTGGCAGACGCCTTCCACTCCAAGGTGTCTGTGCAGTCGAGCCAGAACGAGGTGGTGCGGATCAACGGGGTCGACAACGGTCCCACCAACCTGGGCTGGCTGTCCGACAAGGACCGGTTCATCTACGGACACCTGCACTCCGCCGAGCGGATCACCACTCCGCTCGTACGCAGGGGCGATGGCCTCGTGCCCGCCACCTGGGGTGAGGCCCTCGACCTGACCGCCGAGCGGCTCGGGAGCCTCCATGGCGCCGAGGTGGCGGGTCTTGGCGGGGCCAACGGCACCAACGAGGAGGCGTACGTCTTCGGGAAGTTCCTGCGCACCTGCGTGGCGACGCCCCACCTCGACGCCCAGCTCGGCGATGGGCTCGACCCGCAGCTGCTCGCAGGGGTCGTCGACCGCGCCACCATCGACGACCTCGACAGGGCCGCCACCATCCTGCTGTGGGCAGGCGACCTCAAGGAGGAGCTGCCCGTCCTCTACCTGCGGGTGCGCCGGGCGGCGACGACGGGCCACACCTCGCTGGTTGTCATCCACCCACGCCGCACCGGTCTCGACGATGTCGCCACCCACAAGATCGGCTACCGCCCAGGCGACGGCCCAGACGTCATGCGCAGGCTCGCCGCCGGCGAGGATGAGCTGGCCGGCGTCCTCGAGACGCTGATGTCTGGTCCTGTGGTCGCCATCGTCGGCAAGACGGGTCGCAGCGAGGATGCAAGGCTCGCCGAGGCGGTGGCGGCCTTCGCCCGCAACCTGCCGGACGCCAAGGTGATGCCTCTCGCCCGACGCAGCAACGTCTTTGGGGCACTCGACATGGGGCTCGCCCCGACGCTGCTCCCCGGTCGGGTGTCGGCGGCGAGCGACGACGGCATCGCCGCCCTCGAGGCGATGTGGGGCCCGCTCCCCGAGGAGGCGGGTCGCAGCGCCACCGGTATCCTGGAGGGGCTGCGCGACGGCGACCTGCGGGCGCTCGTCATGTACGGCGCCGACCCGGTGCGCGACCACCCCGATCCCGCCCTGGCCACCGCGGCGTTGGAGCGGGCCGAGTTCGTCGTCGCCCTCGATCTCTTCCTCACCGACTCGTCACGCCTGGCAGACGTCGTGCTGCCCGTCGAGGCGTTCTCCGAGACGGAGGGCACCGCCACCAACCTCGAGGGGCGGGTGCAGAAGGTGAACCGGCTGCTCCCCGGACCGGGCCAGACCCGCCAGGCGTGGTCGGTGCTCGATGAGCTGGCCGGCCGCATGGGCTCGAACCTCGGCGCCACGAGCGCCGAGACCGTCATGAAGGAGATCGCCACCGTCGCCCCGGCCTACGCCGGGATCTCCTGGGATATGCTCGACTGGGGCGAGGGACGCCAGGGCGTCGTCATCCCCGGCGTCGAGGCCACCCAGCCGCTCCAGTACGTGCCGGTCGACACCGGGCTGCGGTCGGGTGGTGGCCGCTTCGCCCTCCACTCGGGAACGGTGATGTACGACGATGGGGTGCGGCTGCGCATGTCGCCCTCGCTGGCCAAGCTGGCCCAGACACCATTCGTTGCGCTCCACCCCGGCGATGCGACGGCGCTCGCCATCGTCGACGGCGGGGCGGCCAGGGTCAGCTCGGCCAGTGGGGAGATCGAGGTGCCGGTGCGGCTCGACCCAACCCTCGCCGAGGGCACGGCATACGTCCCCGCCAACCTGGCGGCAACGGCTCCGCTCGGGTCGCCGGCGACCGTGAGCGTTGCCCGGGTCACCGATGGGGGTGACGGCTGATGCTGACGGGGTGGGAGACGCTCATCGAGGCGGTCATCAAGGTGGTGATCGTCTTCGTCCTCTTGCTCAATGTCACCATCGTTGTGATCTGGATGGAGCGCAAGGTGGTGGCAGACATGCACAACCGGGTCGGCCCAGATCGGGCGGGACCATACGGCATCCTGCAGACGGTGGCAGACGGGGTGAAGCTGATCTTCAAGGAGAACGTGACCCCCCGCAAGGTCGAGCGCGGGCTCTACTTGGCGGCGCCCGTCGCCGCCGTTGTCCCTGCTCTGCTCATCTTCCTCGTGATCCCCGTCGGTCGGCCGTTCACCATCGGTGATCGTGTCATCGATCTGTCCGGCGCCGACCTCAACGTCGGTCTGCTCTACATCCTCGCCTTCAGCTCGCTTGCCGTGTACGCCGTTGTGCTGGCCGGGTGGTCGTCAGGCTCCAAGTACCCGCTGCTGGGGGCGGTGCGGGCCTCGGCGCAGATGATCTCGTACGAGGCGGCGATGGGGCTGTCGCTCGTGCCTGTCATCCTCTTCGCCGGGACGACGTCGATCTCCGGCATCGTCGAGGCGCAGACCGGCTCGATCTTCGGCTTTCTCGGTGTGTGGAACGTCGTGTTGATCCCCTCGTTCCTGATCTTCTTCATCGCAGGTGTCGCCGAGACGAATCGCCCGCCGTTCGACCTCGTCGAGGCCGAGTCCGAGATCGTTGGCGGCTACCACACCGAGTACAGCGGGTTCCGCTTCGCCCTCTTCTTCCTCGCCGAGTACATCAACATGTTCAACATCTCGGCGATCGCCGTGACCGTGTTCTTCGGCGGTTGGGCCGGCCCGACGTTCGGGACACCCGCCTCCATCTCGTGGGTCTTCCCGATCATCTGGTTCTTCGCCAAGACGTTCCTGTTCGTGTTCGTGTTCATCTGGATCAGGGCCTCGCTCCCCAGGATGCGCTACGACCAGCTGATGTCCCTTGGCTGGAAGCGGCTCATCCCGGTGAGCCTGGCGTGGATCGTGATGGCGACACTGGCCGTCGGCGTGCGCCGGTTCGGGTTGCCGTGGGCGTGAGGAGCTGACGATGGGATGGTTCGCCGACATGCTTGGGCCCTTCAGGGGGTTTGCGGTGACCCTGCGTCAGATGAGCAAGCCGCGGGTGACCGCCAAGTACCCGCAGGAGAAGCGGGTCAAGCCACAGCGGTTCCACGGACGGCACGTGCTCAACCGCTATCCGGACGGCATGGAGAAGTGCATCGGGTGCGAGCTGTGCGCAGGGGTGTGCCCGGCACGATGCATCTACGTCAGGGGCGCAGACAACCCGCCTGAGGCGCCGGTGAGCCCCGGGGAGCGCTTCGGCTTCGTGTACGAGATCAACATGCTGCGCTGCATCTTCTGCGGGTTGTGTGTCGAGGCGTGCCCGACCGAGGCCATCACCATGACCCAGCTTTTCGAGATGTCCGTCACCAACCGGGACGACGCCATCTACACGAGGGCCGAGCTGCTGGTGAACCCGGACGGCACCCCCAACCATCCGCAACCGGCCGGCCCGCTCATCGATCGCGACGAGCTCGCCCTGGCCGACGGCTGGATGCGGGCCACCGCCTCTTCGGGACGGGCCGCCTACGAGGGGATCCCGGCATGGACCCCGTCGGCCGGGGTCGGGCTGCGCCCACCCGAGAAGGGGCAGTCCGGCGCAGCACCAGCCGTCACCGACGCCACACCCGCCACCGACGCCGCACCCGCCGGCGACGCCGCACACGGAGGTGAGCGGTCGTGACCGAGACGGTGGTGTTTGCCGTGTTCGCGATCGCCGCCATCGCCGGTGGTCTCGTGATGGTCGGCGCCCGCAACCCTGTCTACTCGGCGATGGGGCTGCTGACGACGATGTTCTCCATGGCGGTGTTCTACGTGCTCAACGACGCCCACTTTGTCGCCGCCGTGCAGGTCATCGTCTACGCAGGGGCGGTCATGACGCTCTTCCTGTTCGTGATCATGCTGATCGGCGTCGACAGGGAGGACGACCGCACCGAGCGGCTGCCGCGGCAACGCCCGCTTGCCCTCCTCCTCGGGCTCGGGCTGTTGGCGCTGGTTCTTGTCGCGGCCAGGGCGGCGTGGATCACCGGGTTTGGCATCTTCACCGGCTCTCCTGTCAACGGCACCATCGAGAACGTGGCAGACGAGCTGTTCGGCACCTGGATGATCCCGTTCCAGGCCACCGTGCTGCTGCTGACGATCGCCGCCGTCGGAACGGTGGCCCTTGCCCAGTTCGGGTCGAGGCCACCCCGCGTGCGCAGCCAGAACGAGGGGCCGCAATGACGGTCACGCCGGGGTGGTACATGGCGCTGGCCGCTGTGTTGTTCGTCATCGGCGCCACCGGCATCCTGGTGCGCCGCAACGCCCTCATCATGTTCATGTCGATCGAGCTGATGCTGAATGCGGTCAACCTCACCTTCGTCGCCGCCGGTCGCCAGCTCGGGCTCATCGAGGGTCAGCTCGCCGTGCTCTTCGTCGTGGTTGTCGCCGCCGCCGAGGTGACGGTCGGTCTGGCGATCATCGTCGCCGTGTTCCGCCGCCGCGCCACCGCCTCTGTCGACGAGCTCTCCGGGATGAAGGGGTGACGGCGATGGTCGACCTGATCTGGCTGGTCATCGCCCTCCCGCTCGCCGGGTACCTCGTCCTCCAGGTGTTCGGGAAACGGATCGGGGAGCCGGTCGCCGGGTACCTGGCCTCATCCCTCGTTGGCGCCGGCTTTGTCATCGCAGCCGTCGCCTCGGTTGACGCCTTCAGCGGAGACCTCGAGCCCACCAGGGTGTTTCTCTTCACCTGGATCCCCAGCCTTGGGCTCGACGCCGCCCTGCTGTGGGACCCGCTCTCGGTGATGATGACGCTGATGGTCACGGGGGTGGGGTTCCTCATCCACGTCTACGCCATCGGCTACATGCACGGCGATCCACGCCTTGGCAGGTTCTTCACCTACCTCAACCTGTTTGTCGCCTCGATGCTGATCCTGGTGCTGGCAGACAGCTTTGGCGTCCTGTTCGTCGGCTGGGAACTCGTCGGGCTCAGCTCATACCTGCTGATCTCCTTCTGGTTCGAGCGTCCCTCGGCGGCGGCCGCAGGCAAGAAGGCCTTCGTGGTCAACCGCATCGGCGACTTCGGGTTTCTCATCGCCTTGATGCTCATCTTCTCGAGCTTCGGGTCGCTCGCCTTCTCGACCGTGTTCGAAGAGGCGAGCGATGTCCTCAGCACCGGTATGGCGACGGCGATCACGTTGCTCCTCCTCGTCGGCGCCGCAGGGAAGTCGGCGCAGCTCCCGCTCCACGTGTGGCTGCCCGACGCCATGGAGGGCCCGACACCGGTGTCAGCCCTCATCCACGCCGCCACCATGGTCACCGCAGGTGTGTACGTCGTCGCCCGCAGCGCCGCCCTGTTCGAGCTCGCCCCCATCTCCGGTGGGGTGGTGGCGACGGTCGGCGCCGTCACCGCTATCTACGCCGCCACCATCGCCGTCGGCCAGCGCGACATCAAGCGGGTCCTCGCCTACTCGACCATCAGCCAACTCGGCTACATGTTCCTCGGGGTCGGCGCCGCCGCCTACGTTGCCGGCACCTTCCACCTCCTCACCCATGCCTTCTTCAAGGCGTTGCTGTTCCTCGGAGCCGGTTCGGTGATCCATGCCATGGGCGGCGAGCAGGACATGTGGAAGATGGGTGGGTTGCGCCACACGATGCCGGTCACATTCGCCACGATGACCGTGGGCTGGCTCGCCATCTCAGGGATCCCCATCTTCTCCGGCTTCTGGTCGAAGGACGAGATCCTGGCCACCGTCTTCGAGCGGGGTGGCTGGTTCGTGGTGCTGTGGGCGGTCGGGATCGTCACCGCCGCCCTCACCGCCTTCTACATGAGCCGGCTGCTGTTCCTCACCTTCTTCGGCGAGGGACGGTGGGAGGAGGGCATCCACCCGCACGAGTCGCCTGCGATCATGACGATGCCGCTCGTCGGGCTGGCCGTGCTGGCGACGGTCGGCGGACTCGTCAACACCCCGTGGCGGCCGGCGCTCGAGCACTTCCTCGAGCCGGCGCTCCACGGTGTCGAGGCGCCGCACCTCCCCGAGGCGGCGACGCAGTGGGTGCTGGCGGCGGTCTCGGTCGGCGCCGGGTTGCTCGGCATCCTCGTCGCCCGGCGTCGCTACCAGACCCATGCCCTCCCCGTCGAGACCGGCGCCAGGTGGGACCTGCTCGAACACGGATACAGGGTCGACGACGTCTACGGATCGGCGATCGTCCGCCCGGGGAGAAGGGCGGCAGAGGCGCTCGCCTTCACCGCAGACACCAAGGTTGTCGACGGCGCCGTCAACGGTGTCGGGCGGCTCGTCACGCTTGTGTCCGGCGTGCTCAAGCCGCTGCAGACCGGCTTTGCCCGCAGCTATGGCGTGGGCATCCTCGCCGGCACCGTCGGCGTCGTGGCGTGGCTGCTGGTGCGAGGCGGGGCGATATGAGCAGTGACATGAGACAAGCCGCGTGTCGCCTGACGGGGCCGGGGGGTCGATGATGTTCCCGGTCCTGGCGCTCCTCGTCATCCTGCCCGCCGCCGGCGCCGTGGTTGTGGCGATGATCCCTTCGCAACGGCGCGAGCTACTCCTCCCGGTGACGGCGGCGCTGAGCATGCTGCCCCTGGCCGTCGCCGGGTATGTGCTCTTCGTGTTCGAGAGCGGCGAGGGCGGGTTCCAGCTCACCGAGCAGGTGCTGTGGTTCGAGCCTCTGGGCATCTCGTGGAACGTCGGGGTCGACGGCATCTCGCTGCTGCTGATCGCGCTGACGGCGTTCCTCTTCCCCGTGTCGATCCTGGCGTCGGTGTCGATCACCAAGGACGTCAAGCTCTACATGGTCTCGATGCTCATCCTCGAGACGGGCTTGCTCGGGGTGTTCATCGCCCTCGACCTCATCCTCTTCTTTGTGTTCTTCGAGGTGACCCTGGTCCCGATGTACCTCCTCATCGGTGTCTGGGGGAGCGCCAACCGGGTGTACGCCGCCCTCAAGTTCGTGCTGTACACCGCCCTCGGCTCGGCGCTGATGCTCGCCGGGATCATCGCCCTTGCCGTCACCGCAGGAGACCAGCTCGGTGGGATCACATTCGATCTGCGCAGCCTGCTCGATGTCGAGCTGTCTGACACGGCGCAGCTGTGGCTGTTCCTTGCCTTTGGGCTCGCCTTTGCCATCAAGGTGCCGCTGTTCCCTCTGCACACCTGGCTCCCCGACGCCCACACCGAGGCGCCCACCGCCGGCTCGGTGCTGCTGGCCGGGGTCCTGCTGAAACTGGGGACCTATGGGTTTGTCCGTTTCAACCTCACCCTGTTCCCGGACGCCACGGTGCGGCTGGCCCCGTGGCTGGCCACCCTCGCCGTGATCGGGATCGTGTACGGGGCGGCGGTCGCCATCGTCCAGCCTGACGTGAAGCGCCTCGTCGCCTACTCCTCGGTGAGCCACCTCGGCTTCATCGTGCTCGGCACGTTCGCCCTCACCACCCAGGGTCTCCAGGGCGGGGTCATCCAGATGGTGAACCACGGGCTCACCACGGGTGCGTTGTTCCTGCTGGTGGGGATGATCTACGACAGACGGCACACGAGAGAGATCGACGCCTACGGTGGCATTGCCAGGGTGATGCCGGTGTTCGCCGGCTTCTTCCTCGTGGCGGCGTTTGGTTCAGCCGGGCTGCCGGGTCTCAACGGGTTCATCGGGGAGTTCAAGGTGCTGCTTGGCAGCTACCTGTCGTTCCCCGGGCACACCATCATCGGCGCCTCGGGCGTCGTCCTCGCCGCCGTCTACCTGCTGTGGGCCTACGAGCGGGTGTTCACCGGCCCGATCACCGACGCAGAGAACGAGAGGCTGCTCGACCTCGACGTGCGTGAGGTTGCGATCCTGGTGCCGGTGGTGGCGTTGATCGTCTTCCTCGGGGTCTACCCGAAGCCGGCGCTCGACCGCATCGAGCCGTCGGTCGAGATGATCCTCGATCGCATCGAGGCGACCACCGACTACGACGTGCCCGACTTTGGCCGGACCGCCGAGGTGGCGGTGGTCGGTGCCGATCTCGGGGCCGGTGGCTGATGGGCAACGTCGCGTTTCTCCCCATAGCCCCAGAGATCGTCCTGCTGGTCGGCGCCCTCGCCGTGCTCATGGTTGAGGTGACGCTGCGGCTGGGTCGGCGGGCCTGGGGACTCGTCGCCGCGGTGGCGATGGCGGGCGCCTTCGGCTTTGCGGTGCTGCAGTGGGTGAAGACCGGCGACGCCGGAGGGCAGCTCAACTTCTCGCAGAGGGATATCGCCTCCGTGCGTCTCCCCATGGTGGTGATGGACCACCTGTCCGCCTTCGCCGGCATGCTCCTCTTCGCCGTCGCCGGGCTTGCGCTGCTTGCGGCGTGGCGGCTGGTGGCGTCGCTCGGCAGCAGGGGTGCGGAGTTCGTCGCCCTCGCCCTCCTCGCCGTCGCCGGGCTCCACACCATGGCGATCGCCTCAAACCTGGTGCTTCTGTTCATCGGGTTGGAGACGGGCTCCATCAGCCTCTACGTGATCGCAGGGTTCACCAGGGAGCAGGAGCGCTCTGACGAGGCGGCGATGAAGTACTTCCTGCTCGGCTCGTTCGCCTCTGCGGTGTTTCTCTACGGTGTCGCCCTTGCCTTTGCCTCCGCCGGCTCGACCTCGATATACGGCGCAGGCGGCATCCAGTCGTTTCTCCAGACCACCGTTTTGCTCGAACCGGGCATCGCCCTCATCGCCGTGGCGATGATGGTGGTTGGGCTCGGGTTCAAGGTGTCGGCAGCGCCGTTCCACCAGTGGGCCCCCGACGTCTACCAGGGGGCGCCGGCGGCGGCGGTGCCGCTGATGTCGGCATGTGTGAAGATCGCCGGGTTTGCCGCCCTGGCCCGCATCCTCACCGGCGCCTTTCCCGCCCTCCGGGATGACTGGGCACCCGCCATCGCCGCCCTTGCCGCACTCTCGGTCGTCGTCGGGACCCTCTCCGCCATCGCCCAGACCGACCTCAAGCGCATGCTCGCGTTCTCGGGGGTGGCCCACGCCGGGTTCGTCCTCACCGCCCTCGTCGCCGGGCGGGCCGGGATCCCAGGGATGTGGTTCTACGTCGCAACGTATGCGTTCCAGCTCGTCGGGGCGTTCACGGTGGCCGCCACCGTGTCAGGACCTCACGCCGACCGGTCGCCGTTCGACACCCTCGTCGGGCTCGGGCAACGCTCGCCGTTTCTGGCGTGGATGCTTGCGCTGTTCATGCTGGCCATGGGGGGCATCCCCTTCACGGCAGGCTTTGTCGGCAAGATCTCCGTGTTCACCGCGGCGATCGACGCCGGGTACCTGTGGCTCGTGATCGTCGGGCTTGTCACCTCGGTCGCGGGCCTGTTCTTCTATCTGCGGGTCATCGTGCTGATGTTCTTCCAGCAGCCTGTGCCGGTCGAGGCTCCCGGCACGCTGGCCGCTCCACCGGAGCCCACCACCGCAGGGCGTATCGTCCTCGGTGTCGCCGCAGCCGTGACCGTCGGTCTCGGCATCGTACCGTGGCCGTTGCTCGACTTCGTCGGCGATGCCCTCCCCCTCTGAACCGGACCCGCAGTCCATCCACCGGCGCCGCAGGGTTGCGGCGATGGCGGCCCTCACGGCACTGGGCGTTGCCCTACCGGTGGTGGGAGCGGCCGCCGCCGTGATTAACACCGGGCTGTACGTCGTCGACGCTGACACCGTTGTCGTCGAGGACGTGTACGTGGCGGCGAGCTCGGCGACGGTGGAGGGACGCATCGAAGGGGACCTGGTCATCGCCGCAGGGTCGCTCCGCATCTCAGGCACGGTGACGGGTGACGTGCTGGTGGCGGTGCGTGGGCCGGTCGAAGTCTCCGGCACGGTCGAGGGCTCGCTGCGTGGCGTCGCCCGGTCGGTGGCCGTCACGGGTGTCGTCGGCGCCGATGTCGCCGTCGCCGCCCTCGGGCTCGATCTCAGCGGAGAGGTTGCCCGTGACGTTGTGGCTTTCGGGGTCACCGGCGACGTCGGAGGGACGGTGGGGCGTGACGTCCTCGGCCGCTACCTGCGGCTGGCCGTGGGTGCCGTGGTCGGCAACGACGTCGACGTCACCGTGCGCAGCCTCAGGATCGCCGCCGGTGCGAAGGTGGGGGGCGACGTGGTGTACCAGGCTGACCGGTCGGTCGCCACGGACGCCGGCGCCGCCATCGAGGGTCAGGTGATCCAGATCCCCGCCGGGGCGCCGTTCCCCGTTCGGGTGTTGCTCGATCTCGCCCTGCTTCTCGGCTTCCTCGGGTACCTGACCGGTGGGCTCATCCTGCTGTGGCTGTTGCGCCGGTCGGCGGGAAACGCCGTTGCCGTTGTGGCGGAGCGTCCCTGGCGCGCCGTCGGGGTCGGTGTCGCCGTCGGAATCGGGGGACCGATCATCGCCGTGCTGCTCGTCGCCACCATCGTCGGCATCCCGCTCGCCATCGTCGGCGTGCTGGCGTTGGCGACGCTGCTGCTGTTCGGGACGGTGCCGCTTGTCACCGCCGTCGGCCTCCGCCTCCTTTCGGGCCGGGGTGGCCCCCCCGCCGGCTTCCTGCTCGGAGCCGTGCTGTGGAGGGTGGTTGCCCTCGTGCTCCCGCTGCTCGGCGCCGTGCTGTTCGTCGTTGCGCTGGTGTGGGGGAGCGGTGGCTGGGCGATGGGGGCATGGCGGGCCCGGACGCTTGCGGCGCCACCCGCCCCCGGAACGACCGGTTGACGGACGCTCAGCCGACGATCTGGAACTCGAGGTTGTCGACACCGCCTGGATCGAACTCGATCGTGTCGTTCAGCATCGACTCGTCGAGGATGAAGGCGGTGAAGCCGACAAGGGGCGAGCCCGGGGGCGAGATGTGGTCGGTGAACGTCGAGGGGGCGCTGAAGGTGATGACGGTGTTGATCCACACCAGCACGTAGCCGTCGTACCTGACTCCTGCGCCACCTGAGGAGGTGTCGATCGCCCAGCCGAGACGCTCGGCGTCCGAGGCGAGCAGCCCGGCCTGGAACTCGGCGTCTCCGCTGCTCAGACATTGCGACATCAGCGCCGATTGCGCCTGCAAGTCAGGGGCGAGCGCCTGGATCGCCGCCCGGTCGCAGGCTCCGGGCAGGGCGGGGAGCAGCTCGTCCCACAGCTGTGTCGTGTTGCCGGCGAGGCGCGCCTCGAGCCCGTTTGTGAGGAACTGGCTGAAGTCGCCCCGTCCCGCTGGGAGCTGTTGTGTCGTTGTCGGCATCGTCAACACATGACCCCAGCTGCAGGCGTCCTTCTCGTTGCGCACACCCGTCGAGCTGAGGTCGACGAGGTGATCGGCGCCCGACGCGAGGTTGGCGGTCATCGTGCTGGCGGAATCGGTGCACATAGGGTCGGTGTCACGGCGACGCAAGGCCAGGATCTGGACGTCCTGGCTCGGTGACGGGCTGGCGGTGCGGGTACACCCCGAAGCGGGTGGCGGCGCCACCGTCGGGTCGGCGAGGCACCGGTAGGGATCGTTAGTGGCGTTGAACCCGAACGGGAGCAGATCGACGGTCGGCTCGTTTGCCAGCACCTCGGCACGTCCGGCACCGTCGACGGTCACGAGCGCCCCGGCGCCGACGGCTCTGGCGAAGGCGTTGTCCGAGTCGATGGTGGCGGCGGCCTCGACCGCGACGTTCCCGCCACCGTCTGCCAGGTCGACGTCGATCGTCCCCGGCGTCCCGTTGTTGATCGTGATGAGCTCGGACGCCTCGCCCTGGGCGAGCGTCTCGGCGCCCCAGCCGGGAGGTGGGTTTCCGGGGTACACATCGCGGAACGTGTGGGGGATGACCTGGAGCGCCCCGACGGCTGCGATGTCGGCCGCCGTCTGCGTCCTCCGGTCGTTGGACCATGCGTTCCCCAGGTCGACGGCGAGGGCGGCAAACCCCAGCAACACGACGAGAAGCATGGCGGTGAAAACCAGGATCGCCCCGGACTCGTCTTGGTGCAAGCCGCGCCTCAACATGTCGCCCCGCCGCCCGTGAGGGGCCACCATCCCGGCCGCGTGTCCAGCTCGACGTTGAACACCACCCTCTCGATCAGGGTGACGCCGTTGAAGAACGGGAAGAAGCTCGTAAGCGGGTCGTAGCCGACCGTCACCTCGAAGAAGCCGCGAGCACCTCGCTTGAACGGCTCGAGACCGGTTGCCTCGAACGTGGCGGTGCCGATGATGTCGTCGACGTCGCACACCTTGGCCACCAGGCTCGGCGTGTTCCCAGGGTGGCTGGCGGCGATGCGGGCGCCTTCCCTGGCGACGCTGCGAACCGCATGCTGCTGGGCGAGCGCCCAGCTCGCCTCTGCCACACCGAATGCCAAGACCACGAGGAGCGGGAGTGCGATCACCATCTCGACGAGCGCCGTGCCCCGCTCACCCGAGAGCCTCCGCCTCCGCAGCCGGCCGATCAGGGGCATGACGTGTCCCCGAATCCCGGCGCCCAGCTCGGGGCGCCGCCGCCAAACGGCTGCTCGACGACAAAGCGGTGCGTCGTCTCGAGGATCAGCCCGGCAAACAGCGGATCGAGGAACCCTGTGAGGGTCTGGTAGGTGGCGGCCACGGCGAGCTCTCCGGTGGTACCGGCGGCTGCTCCTGGGGCGGTGAGCCGCACCTCGACGGACGCAGGGTCGATGATGTCAAAGTTGTCGCACACCAGGGCCATTGCATCGGCGGTCGGGTTCACCCCGAGCTCGCGGGTGGCGTCCCTGGTGACATGACGCACCTCGTTGTTCTGTGCCGTTGCGTACGAGAACTCGATGATGCCGAACACCAGCAAAAGGAACAGAGGGAGGACGAGGGCGACCTCGACCATTGACACCCCGCGCTCGCCAAGACGGGGCCGGGTCACGGCTCGGCCACATAGGGCTTCGGATGTCCTGCCAAGCGGCATCACCCACCCCCACTTTCGTTCGAGGCCCTGCCGAGGGTGCCGCCCTCCGGATCGGCACTGAGGTTACACCGGACCGAGTGCGACGGCGACCCCTAATCGAGAGAACGCCCCGTCACGGTATTCTTCTTGGCGGAGTCTCCGCCCCCGGCACGAGCAGCGGGATCCTGCGCTCGGCGGTGGTGAGCCCGCCGTGGTGGCCGAGCATGCGATCGTCGCTGTGGCGGTGGAGGAGCATCCAGCCGTCGTCGGCGACCAGCACGCCGTCTGGCGCCCTGGTGGCGACGGCGGGGTGTGCCGGACCGGGGCCCCACCACGACGAGAGCTCGGCCCGCGTGTGCCAGGTGGCGGGGAGGGTCGCGGCGAGCGACGCCCCCTCCCCCGTGACGTACATGGCCCGCCCATCGCCGGAGAACGTGCGTTGCTCGTGATCCTGCCGGGCGATCCTCACCTGGCGTTCCTTGGGGATGTCGACGTGGCCATGGTCGGCGGTGCCGATCAGCGTCACCCCCGCCGGCAGCCGAGCAGCCAGCGAGGTCCACACCCTGTCGGCGACACCAAGCGCCTCGGCGTACTCGGGGGCGGTCTGGCCGTAGACATGGGCGGCGAAGTCGACATGGGGCACATACGTCAGCACGAGGCGGCGCGGTGCGGCGGCGAGCTGCAGCGACGCCTCGATCAACTCGCCGACGGTGTCGACACCCTCGAACCGGCACCCGCGGTAGAGCAGCCGGGACAGCGGGGTGCCGTCAAAGCCGATCGGCTGCACGGTCACCGGCTCGACCCCGGCCTGGCGCAGCCGCTCCCACAGGTTGGGTGAGGGGAGAAACCCGGCGGTGTCGTACGCCACCGGTTCCCCCCACAGTGTGGTCCACTTGATGGTGTTGACCACGGCCTCGATCTCGGGAAGCCACAGCTGGTATCCGATCAGCCCGTGCTGCGACGGGGAGAGCCCGGAGGCGATGGTGGCGAGGCTCACCGTCGTCGTGGTCGGGAAGGGGGCGTCGATGGTGGCGGCGAGGTCGGAGGCGACGCCCGCCATCGCAGGGTGATCCAGCTGGTTGGCGCCGAGCCCGTCGAACACGACGAGCAGATGGCTCGCCGCCTCCGGCACCCGTTGCGCAAGGTCGGTGTGGAGACGAGGCGCCGCCGCTCGTCCCGTCAGCCGATGCTCGATCTCGGCGACGAGGTTGACGAGCGACCCTCCGGCGTAGTCGGGTAGCGTCACTGCGCCCACCGCAGCGCCTCCGTCGCCGATGCAACCACCAGCTCCGGGTCGACGTTGGGGTTGGCGGCAACGGAGCGCAACCACCGATCGCCGTCGATGTCGGTGAGGGCGACGAGGGCGTCGACCATCTTGGAGCGCACGGCATCGGCGCTGCGGCGGGTGGGGCGCCACAAGACGATGCCGGTGGGCGAAGGACCCCACAGGTCGAAGTCGTCGGTTGCGGCGATCAGCGCAACGAGGTGGGCGGTCTGCTCCATCAGGGCGTCGATCCTGCCGGCCAGCCCCTCCCGGCCCCAGGCGAGAAGGGTCGCCGCCAGCGCCGCGGCCGGGGCGGCGCTGTGCGAGCCGAGAAGACCGACGTTTCGTCTGGCCAGGTAGCCGCCGGTGAAGCTGAGCGCACCATGGGCCCGTGCCGCGTCTGCGAACAGCACCATCGCAGACTCCTTTGGCTGGAAGAGCCACTTGTGAGCAGACACCGCAACCGAGTCGGCCTGCTCGATGCCGTCGAGCACGTGGCGATGTCGCTCGCTGAGCCGCAGCGGCCCCGCCCAGGCCGCATCGACATGTCGCCAGGCGGCGCCGGCGCCGGCGTCGAGCGGGTCGACGGCTCCGGTTGCGGTTGTCCCAGCCGTCAACACCAGGGCGGCGTCATCGAGGTTGCGCAGCGCAGTAGGCACCATCCGGTGGGTGGCGTCTGCCGGCGCAGTCTCCAAAGCCAGACCGAGGATCGCCGCCGCCTTGGCGATGCTGACGTGGGCGTGGGGGGAAGCCACCACCCGGCGCACCCCCGCCACCTCACGGGCGGCCCACAAGGCCGTCAGGTTGGCCGTCGTCGAGCCGGGGGTGAGGTGACCGCCCTCCATCCCGAAGAAGGGGGCGAGCCACGTCACCACCCGTTCCTCCACCAGCCTGGCGGCGACCCCTGTGTCGTCGTGCAGCAGGTTCTGGTTGAGGGCTGCGGTCCACATCGCCGTCACCCACGTCACCCATGGCGTCGGCGGGTCCATGTGCGCCAAGAACCCGGGATGCTGGAGCTGGGCGGCGCCGTCGAGCAGCGCGGTGGCCAGCAGGTCGAGCGCCTCCCGTTCACCGACCCCGCCGGCGGGGAGCGCCGCCGGGAGCTCGCCGTGTGACCGGCTTGCCGGGTCGGCCCGCGGGGTGAGCGCCTGCCGCAGCCGCACCACGGCGGCGGCGAAGGCATCGGGTGGCGGCAGGTGGTCGGGGTGCATGGCGGCGACGGTAGTGGTCGGGCGCATGGTCGGTGGCCGGCGATGCTTGGCGACCGGTGATGAAGTCCAGCCGAGCGCCCGCCCTGTTCAGCCGCGGTCGGCGGGCGGGAGGACGATCGCAAAGCTGGCCCCGCCATGGCGGGGGGCGCCAAGACGCACGTCGCCGCCAAAGCTGCGGGCGACGGCACGGGCGACCGCCAACCCGAGCCCGGTGCCACCGGTGTGGCGGGCCCTGCTGCCGTCGAGCCTCACGAAGCGCTCGAAGATCCGCTCGGCGTCGGCCGCCTCGACACCCGGCCCGTCGTCGCTCACCCACAGCACCCCGCCCTCGGCGCCGTCGTCCACTTCGAGCCACACCGTGGTGGCGGCATGGCGCATTGCGTTGTCAACGACATTGCCGACCGCCCTGGCGGTGGCGGTACGTTCCGCCAGCACGAGCAGCGTTCGCAGCCCTCGGCTGTCGACAGTCACCGAGCCACCAGCGGGGACGGTGCCTGCTGCGGCGGCGGCGGTCTCGCCCAGGTCGACCGGCTCCACTGGTGGCGGGGTCGCCTCGTCGGTGCGGGCCAGGACGAGGAGATCGGCGACAAGCCGCTCCATCCTGGCGATCTCGTCGCCGAGATCGGCGACGAACTCGGCAGTCACGTGACCTTCGGGGTTGCGGTCAGCGACGTCGACCATGGTGCGCAGCGCCGCCAGCGGGCTCTTCAGCTCGTGGGAGGCGTCGCCGACGAACTGCCGCTGGCGGAGCGCCGAGCGCTCCAGCCGGTCGAGCATGTCGTTGAGCGTTGTGGCGAGCCTGGTGAGCTCGTCCTGCGCACCCGGCACGGGGAGACGGCGGTGGAGAGCGAGGAGCGAGATCTGCTCCGCCTGTCGGCGCATCGCCTCGACCGGGCGCAGGGCGCGGCCGGTGATCCGCCAGCCGACGAGGCCGACGATGGCGAGCACCACGGGGAGCCCGACACCAAGCAGCGGGATCAGGGTACGGCGGGTGGCGACGGCATCCTCGAGCGATGTCGCCACCAGCACCATGGCCGGGGCGGCATCCACGGTCACGCCCTCGGCCACCACGACGAACGGCCCGTCGTCCTCGACGTCGACCTCCGGCTCGATCCCCTCGGCGAGCAGCGTGGTGCGCACCACCCGGCGCTCGCCAGGCAACACGGTGATGGCGAAGAGCGGGGGGAGCCCCAGCGCCGACCGGTCGGCAGCCATCAGCGCGCCGTCTGCGGCGACGATCTGGGTGATGACCTCGGGGTCGCGACCAGGCAGCGGATCGGTGACGGCGTCGGCGGCGGCGATGGCGGCGACGCCCTCGGCCCGCGCCACCGCCGTTGCCTCGATCGAGGCCTCCAGCCGACGCTCGGCCACCACGACGAGGGCGATGGCGGCGGTCACCATCGTGAGTCCGACGGCAGCGACGATGAGGAGCGTCGCCTGCCAGCGCAGACCGAGACGGCGGCCCGGGGCCGGCTCAGCCGTCATCGGTGTCGATGCGGTATCCGGCGCCGCGCACGGTGCGGAGCCGGGAGCTGGCGAAGGGGAGGTCGATCTTGGTGCGGAGATGGCGGACAAACACCTCGACGATGTTGGCGTCGCCCTCGAAGGCCCAGTCCCAGCACGACTCCAGGATCTCTCGCTTCGAAACGACCTCGCCGGCCCTGCGCATCAGGGTGGAGAGTACGCACTGCTCGGTCGGGGTCAGCCTCACTTCGACGTCGCCGACGAAGCAGCGATGGCTTGCCGGGTCGAGCCGCAACTCGCCAACCGTCACCACCGGTTGCCGCTCCGCCGGGGAGCGTCTGGTGAGCGCCCGCAGCCTGGCGAGCAGCACGACAAACGAGAACGGCTTGGTGAGGAAGTCGTCTGCACCCGTGTCGAGCGCCTCGGCCTCGTCGAGCTCCCCGGTCTTGGCGGTGAGCATCAGGATGGGTGTCCACACGCTCTTACGCCGGAGCTCGGCGCACACCAGGTAGCCGTTCATCTTTGGCAAAAGGATGTCGAGGACGATGGCGTCATATGGCTGGCTCTCCGCCATCCACAGACCGGTCTCGCCGTCACCGGCGACGTCGACGGCGTACCCCTCACGCTCCAGCCCCCGCCGGAGGTAGACCGCCAACTTCGTCTCGTCCTCGACGATCAGGATCCGCATCGCATCAGGCTCACGTCCGGCCGCTCACTGTCCCGCCTCGAAGGACACCAGCTCGACCATACCCTCGCCACCCGCGACCTTGACCTCGAGGACCAAGCCGACACCCCGGGCGTAGTGCTTCTCCTCGACCACGTCCGGCTCGAGCGGGGTCCACTCCTTGGTGACCATCACACCCTCGTATGACCCGTACGCCACCGTGGCAACCTCCCCGGTGCGCAGCACCTCGGCCATGTCCTCCGCCTCACCGGCGAAGAACTCCTGTCGGTATGCGTCGCCGACCGATGGGTCGGCCGGCATGACGATACCGGGCATGGCGCCGTCGACCCCGGCCTCCCACGACCCCGCGGTGCTCACCGCCTCGCCGTTCTCGTACTCGGTCGAGTCCTCGCCGAGGTACCACACGTTGCCGGCACGATCCTGGGCGAACCAGTCGAAGGTGTCCTCGACAAGCTCACCGTCCATGCTCACCGTGTCGCGCACAACGGTTGCGGTGATCCCGAGGATCTGACGCGTCTCGTCCGTCACCACCACCTCGACCCGCTCGCCGTCACCCTCGTACACCCAGCGCGAGCCGGGGACGAGCGGAAACCACGGGTTGTCGATCTTCGCCACGAAGTCCGCAGGGTCGAGCGACACTGTGTAGTCGCCCCCATCTCCGGGATCGATGACGGCGCCGCCGCCGCCACATGCCGCCACCACCACACCGACCGCACCCGTTGCGATCACCGTTCGCCACCACCCCATCGTCAACCTCCTGTAACCGTTCCCACCATCGTGCCAGCAACCGCCTGAAGGCTGGCTGAAGAGATGGTGAACGGCCAATGCGCCACTCCTACCACCAGTGTGCAGAAGTGGCGCAGCGTCGTTTTGTCATATTGCCAGTTGTGCCCCGTATGGATCGCATCCATCATCGTGCACCGGAACGAGCGAGCGCCACGTGCGGTTGCGATCGTCCAGGCGGCCGAGCAGCGAGGAGTCGTCGATGACCACCGTGTCTGTGATCGACCGGTATCGCTCAGACAGATCCGGCGTCCCCAACCCGAACCTGGGTTGGAACACGTATGGGGTTGGCGTCGAGTCGATGGGGCGAGACGGCACCCCCGAGCCGATCGACGTCCCGCCCACGGCCTCCAACCAGGTCCTGGTGCGTGTCGACGCCGTCGGGTTGTGCTTCTCGGACGTCAAGCTGATCCGCCAGGGGGGCGACCACCCCAAGCTGTACGGGCGTGACCTTGCCACCGAGCCCACCCGCCTGGGTCACGAGGCGGCGGTGACGGTCGTCGACGTCGGCGACGAGCTGCGAGACCGGTATTACCCAGGGCAGCGTCTCGCCATCCAGCCGGACATCCACGTCGGCGGTCGCAGCACCGCATATGGCTATACCGTGCCAGGGGGCTTGATCCAATACCACCTGCTGGGACCCGAGGTGCTCGACGCAGACGACGGCGCCTACGTGATCCCCGTCGACCCGGCCATCGGGTACGCAGCCGCGGCGCTATCAGAGCCGTGGGCGTGCGTCGAGGCGGCCTACACCCAGCGACGTCGCCTCGAGCCGCTCGCCGGCGGTGTGATGTGGATCGTCGGCAGACCAGAAGACGATGTCGCCTACACGTTCGGCTCTGTGCTCGCCCTCCCGGCCGTCATCGTCCTGTCGGATGTGCCGCCCCAGGTGGCGGCGGCCGTCGGCGGCGAGCGGCGCAAAGGATCCGTCGTTCACGTGCGTGACGGCGTTGCGCCAGACGGATACCGGCAGCTGTCCGACGGCATCACCGACGGGGCCGGGTTCGACGACATCGTGATGCTCGGGATAACCTCGTCGCACCAGGTCGAGGCTGCCGCCAAGCTCATTGGGTTCCGCGGAACCCTCAACCTCGTGTCCGACCGCCCACTCGACGCCGCCCCGAGCATCGACGTCGGACGGATCCACTACCACTACACGGCATACCTGGGGAACCCCGGTCCGGACGTGAGCGCCTCATACGGCGAGCGGCGCAACCGGTGCGAGTTCCGCCAAGGCGGGGTCGCGCTGTTTGTCGGCGCAGGTGGACCGATGGGGCAGATGCACATCCAGCGGGCGATCGAGCTCGACGACGGTCCCTCCACCCTCATCGCATCCGACGTCGACGACGGGAGACTCGACGTCGTGCGGGAACGGCTGATGCCCATGGCTGAGGCTCGTGGCAGGACGCTGTTCGTCGTCAACGCCGCAAGCGAGCCGGGCATACTGGACGGCACCGTTCGCCAAGCCACCGGGGGGCGCGGCGCAGACGACGTCGTTGTCTGTGTTCCCAATGCAGGCTTGATGGGGGATGCCGCGACGCTGCTGGCGCCAGACGGGATGCTGGTTTGCTTTGCCGGTGTCCCCACCGGATCGTACGCACCGCTCGCCCTCACCCAGACATACCTCGGGAACGCACAGTTCACCGGGACGTCCGGGTCGCACATCGCCGACCAGGAGACCGTCCTTGGCAAGGCGCTCGCAGGCTTGCTGTCACCGGAGCGGGCGGTTGCCGCCGTTGGCGGCATCGAGGCGGGCAGGGACGGCGTGCAGGCCATGCTCGACGCCCGGTTTGCCGGCAAGATCGTGATCTTTCCTCAGCTCACCGGTCTTGGGCTGCTGGGGCTGGAGGAGCTTGCGGAGCGGTATCCCGTCATCGGCGGCAGGCTTGCCGGTGGCGGAGCATGGAGCCGCGATGCCGAGGCGGCGCTCATCGAGATGTTCTGGCAAGGTGGGTGACGTGATCGTCACGCTCACCCTCAACCCCAGTGTCGATAGGACCATCTTCATAGACCGGCTCGAGCTCGGTGCGGTCACCCGGGTCGATCGCGCCACGGTCGAGCCGGCAGGGAAGGGTGTGAACGTAGCAAGAGCCCTGCATGCGAACGGGGTTGCCACTCGGGCGGTGATCCCCGTGGGTGGGAACGAAGGTGCGGTCGAGCACGAGATGCTGACCGGCGAGGGACTCGACGTCGTTGCGGTCCCGATCGCAGGTGCGATCCGGTCAAACGTATCTGTCGTCGAGCGGGACGGACGGGTCACAAAGCTCAACGAGCCGGGACCGCGCCTGACCGGTGACGAGGTCGAGCGGCTGCTCTCGGCCGCCGCGGAGGGTGTCGGGCGCGGGGATTGGCTCGTCGTGTCTGGGAGCATGCCGCCAGGCGTGTCACCAGACGTGTATGGCGAGCTCACTACCCGCATCCGTACCAGCGGCGGGCGCATCGCCGTCGACACCAGCGGTCCGCCGCTCGGCACGGCCATCGACCATGCGGCAGACCTGGTCAAGCCAAACCTCGGGGAAGCGGAGGAGTGGGCCGAGGCGCCCCTGGCAACTCTCGGCGACGTCGTCGACACTGCGCACCGCATGCTGCAACGGGGGGTCGGTGCGGTGCTTGCCAGCCTCGGACAGGCAGGGGCTGTGCTGGTGACCCGTGATGTTGCCCTCCATGGACTCGTCGAGGTGGACGAGGTGCGCAACACGGTTGGGGCAGGTGATGCGCTCCTCGCCGGTTACCTGGCGGGCAACCCCGGCTCGGTCGACGCCTTCCGCACTGCGCTGGTGTGGGCGGCGGCGGCGGTGCGGTCACCGGTCACGGGGATGGCGGCACCTGGCGACATCGACGCCGCGGTCGTCTCAAACGACATCGACCGATCGCTCCGCCTGAGCACGGCGAGCCGGTAGCCGATGGCCAACCGCACCGCCCCTTTTGGCATCCGTGTCGTCGAGGTGTTCCAGACCGGTTTTGCCGGCTACACCGCCAACATCGTCCCGCTGACGCTTGCGGCCGCCGCCACATTGGTCACGTACATGGGTTTCCGTCTGCCGGCTGCGGCGCTGGCCAGGGATGCGACGGTCGTTGGTTCGATCGTGCTCGACGTCGCAGGGCTGTTGGTGGCGAGCGTGGTGGCCCACCCCTGGTTTGCCTATGCCCTCGCCGCAGGCGACGGCACCGCCGTCGACGTGCGACAGCCCTTCCGGCACACGAGGGGCTTCGCCGCCCATGCGGTCGGCTCGATCTGGTTCTGGGCGGGTGCCCTGCTCGGTCTCAGGTACCTGTACGGGATTCCGTCAATCTTTGTTGTGGTCTTCTATGCGTTCTACGGCTACGTGGTCGCTGACGGCACCACCAACGGTGGACTCAAGGCGCTTGGAGCGAGCGTCCGGCTTGGCGAGGGACGTCGCATCGGTCTCTTCGCCCTGGCGGCGCTGTTTGCGGTGTTCAACCTCTTCGGAGCGATTGCGCTTGGTTTTGGCGTCAACGTGCTCACGGGCGCCCTGGCGTTCGTCGGGGTGATCGTCACGAGCAACATCACCATGGTCGGTGGTGCCCGCACCTACCGCACCCTGCAGCGGCAGGCCGCGTCTTGATGGGGGACAAGGTACACATGCGCGGAGTCGGAGCCTCGAACGGCGTTGCGATCGGGCCCGCCTTTGTCGTGTCACGCACAGACGTCACCGTCCCAGACGTGGCGGACCCGCTTGCCGCATTCCGGAGGGCGGCGATCGAGGTCAAGGGCGATCTCGACACCTTGGGTCAGACGGCGACGCAAGCCGGCAAGCCCGCCGCCGCAGCCATCCTCGGCGCCCAGGCGTTGATCGCGGAGGACCCGATGCTCGACGACGCCGTTGCCCAGGCCCTCGATGCGGGCGCCGGGCTCCAGCAGGCCATCGAGGCGGCGGGCGGCGAGCTGTCCGCCATGCTGGCCGCCATGCCGGACGAGTACCTGGCGGCGCGATCGGCAGATGTGCTCGAGGTCGCCGACCGGATCCTGCGCCGGCTCGCCGGTGTCGACGCCGGGGCGCTCGATGCGCTCACCAAGGCCAGCATCGTCGTCGCCCCGGCGCTCACCGCCGCCGAGACGGCGAACCTCGACCCTGACCTGGTGCTCGGCTTCGTGACCGAGGAGGGTGGCGCCACCAGCCATGTGGCCGTCATCGCCCGCTCGCTCGGGATGCCGGCGGTCGTCGGCATTGGCGAGCTCCACGAGGCCATCCCGCCTGGGGCGACCATCGGCATCGACGGAGGCTCCGGTGAGGTGGTCGTCGACCCGGACGCCGAGACGCTGGCCGAGCTCGATCGACGCCGCAAGCAGCTCGAGCAGAGCCGCACGGCGGCCGCCAGGTTCAAGGGGCAGCGGGTCGTCTTTGGTGGGCGCCCGATGTCGGTTGCGGCGAACGTGGGTGGTCCGGACGACGTCACCAGGGCGCACGATGCGGCAGCAGACGGTGTCGGTCTCTACCGAACCGAGTTCCTGTTCCTTGATCGCTCCGAACCGCCGTCCGAGGAGGAGCAGGTGGCACGGTACACGGAGGCGCTCGAGGCCTTTGCGGACCCTGTCGTCGTGCGGACCTTCGACATCGGGGGCGACAAGCCGGCGCCCTACCTCACCGTCCCAGACGAGGCCAACCCGTTTCTCGGTGTGCGTGGCGTCCGCATCTACGGCATGTCAGGCGAGATCATCAGGACACAGCTGCGGGCGCTGCTGCGGGCGTCTGTCAACGGGGACCTGTGGATCATGGTCCCCATGATCGCAACGATCCGTGACATCCTCGAGGTGAAGACGCTCCTCGACGATCTGCGCCGCAACCTCGAGGGCGCGGGGATCGCCGTAGGGAACCCGAAGCTTGGTGTCATGATCGAGGTCCCGTCAGCCGCATTGATCGCCGCAGGGTTGGCGCCCCACGTCGACTTCTTCTCCATCGGCACCAACGATCTCACCCAGTACACGATGGCGGCCGACCGGATGAACGGGCGCTTGATCCAGTACTCCGACGCTGCCCATCCAGCCGTGCTGCGCCTATGCCATCTCGCGGCGCAGGCGGCGCGGGTGGCCAGCATCAGCGTGTCGGTGTGCGGCGAGGCGGCGGCCGACCCGATCCTTGCGGTGCTGTTTGCCGCCATGGGGATCGACAAACTGTCTGTGGCGCCGCCATCGGTCGACCTGGTGAAGTCGTACCTGGCCACGGTCGACGCTGATGGCGCCGGTCGTCTTCTCACCACCGCACTGGGGGCGCACGACGCCGAAACGGTGCGGGCGGTGGTTGGGGAGGCGCTCGGCTCGCCGACATGAGCAGCCCACACCTCGACAACCGGATCATCCGCATCGTGTGCTGGCTGCTCGACCAATCCGGCGCCCGCAGCACGGCTGGGCTCGCCGCCGATCTCGGGCTCAGTCAGCGGGCGGTGCGGTATCGCCTCGATGCCGCCGATCGCTTTCTCCGCTCCCGCGGGCTGTCGCTGGTGCGACGGCGCGGGGCCGGGGTATGGATCTCGGCCTCGGCTGACGAGAAGGCGGCGCTGCGGTCCGAGCTCGCAAACGTGCTGGCCGCCCCAAGGGTCTACGCCCGCGACGAGCGGGATCATGTGGTGCTTGCCGAGCTTCTGTGGTCGTCCCCTGGGCCGACGTCGCTCGATCGGCTCCACGCCACCCTCGAGGTGTCAAAGGCATCGGCTCGGCGCGACCTCAAGCGCAATGAGGCGTGGCTCGACCGGCGCAGCCTGGTCCTGGCTCGGAAACCGGGTGTTGGCATCCTCGTCGTGGGACACGAGACTCGCATCCGCCAGGCCCTGGTCCAGCTCACCCTCGAGGCGGTGCCCGAGCCGCTCCTCGCCGAGCTCTGCAGCCACCCGTTCCTCGACGCACCCCTGGTCAGGACGCGGGTCCCGGCCGGCATGCACGAGCACCTTGCCAAGTTGCCCATCAACGTCGCCGCCGACCTCATCGAGTCGACGGGTCTCCGGACGATGCTGGCGGAGGGCAACAGCGAGATGGTCTTCGCCCTCTACCTGGCGGTCACCGCTGCTCGCATCGAGCGCGGCGCCGAGGTCACCCTCGACGCCGGGCAACACCGGTCCCTGGTGGACCATCCGATGGCGGCCGCCGCAGACGCCGTTGCGGAAGCATTCGCACAGGCGTTCCATCTCACCCTGACCGACCAGGAAACCGCAGGGATCACGAAGTACCTGCTGGGGCTGGCAACGCTCACCACCCCCGAGGGTCGCGAGGATCACGAGTCGCTGCTCGACGAGCTGGCCCAGATCGCATCGGAGCAGCTGCACGGGTCGCTGGCGATGGACGCCGAGTTGCGCCGAAGCCTCTCACAGCACCTCGATCGTTTGGCGGTCCGGTTGCGGTACGGTCTCCCGATCCACAACCCGCTGCTTGACGAGGTCAGCACCAGGTACCCGGATGTCCACGCCACCGCAATGGATCTGGGCCGGCTCATCGCCAAGCACTACGACGCACCCGTCACCGACGCCGAGGTGGGTTTCGTCACGATGTACCTGGCCGGGGCACTCGAGCGGAGTCGGCTGCGGCCGGTGCGTCGGGCTGTGATCGTATGTCCGAGCGGGATGGCGACCGCATGGCTCCTCGTTTCACGAATCCAGGCAGAGTTCCCGCAGCTCGAGCTTGTCGGCGTGCTGTCGTCAAGGAGCTACGAGGAGCTCGACGCCAGGGCAGTCGACATCGTCATCTCCACCATCGACATACCGCTCGGGGCGGTGCCGGTCGTTGTGGTGAATCCGCTGCTGCCACATGGCGATGTGCGCCGACTCGCCGAGCACCTGTGATCGTTGCGATCAGTTTGTAACAACCGGGAAACGCCGGATTGCCAGTGGTTGCGGAGCCTCCGGTGCACGATGCTGCGCCGGGGAAGCGAGGAAGGAGAGAGGGTATGCGGGAGCGACTTCAGAAGTTCGGCGGCTGGCTCGCCGGCATGGTCATCCCCAACATCGGTGCGTTCATTGCGTGGGGTCTGATCACAGCCCTGTTCATCCCAACGGGATGGCTGGCAAAGACAAGCCTTGGCTGGGACTGGGGACTGATCACCGGGAACATCGTTGGCCCGATGATCAAGTACCTGCTGCCCCTCCTGATCGCATACACCGGCGGCAAGATGGTTCACGGCCATCGCGGCGGTGTGCTCGGCGCCGTGGCGGCGATGGGTGTGATCGGTGGGGCGTCGTTCGAGCTGTCATCTGGAGCGACGGGCGATCCGCCGCAGTTCCTTGGGGCGATGCTGATCGGCCCGCTCGCCGGTTGGGTGATGAAGCAGATCGACACCTGGCTGGAGGATCGGACTCCTGCCGGGTTCGAAATGTTGTACAACAACTTCTCGCAAGGCATCGCCGGGGTGCTGATGACGATGACCGGCTACGTAGTCATCGGGCCTGTCATGTCGGCAGTGGCCCAGGCGTTCGGCAACCTCGTCGAGGGCATCACGGATGCGGGTCTGCTGCCACTTGCGGACATCCCGATCGAGGTAGGAAAGGTGTTGTTCCTGAACAACGCCATCAACCATGGAGTGCTCACACCGCTTGGGACGGCGGATGTCGGCGAGACCGGACGGTCGATCTACTTCATGCTCGAGTCGAACCCGGGACCCGGTCTCGGTCTTCTGCTTGCGTACTGGCTGGCGGGCAAGGGTCTGGCCAAGCTGTCTGCGCCAGGCTCGATCATCATCCACTTCCTCGGCGGCACCCATGAGGTGTACTTCCCGTACGTCCTCATGAACCCGGTCATGATCGGCGCCATGTGGGCAGGCGGCATCGCCGCCGACCTCACCTTCGTGACGTTCGATGCGGGTCTCGTTGGACCACCGTCTCCCGGAAGCATCTTCGCCTACCTCAGCCTGTTGCCTTCGAGCGGCGGGGCTGTCGCCGGGGTGCTACTGGGGGTTGCCGTCGGCGCACTGGCGGCGTTCTTCGTCGGAGTGGTGCTGTTGCGGATGTTCCCGGTGAAGGAGATGAAGGACACCGACGCCGATGCGGCGATCGGCGACGCCGTGGCGCACGTGCCAGGGTTGGTCATCCCAGGATCCGCGACCTAGCACCGATACGGGATGTCGAGCGGGGTGCCTCGGGCAGTTCAGGTACCCCGCTCTGCGTTCCCGCCGTCGACCAGGGGAGGAGTCAATGTCTGATCGGGTCACGAAGGCGGCCAACGAAGTCACTCTGATCGTCTTTGCATGTGAGGCTGGGATGGGGAGCAGCCTGATGGGCGCCAACCAGCTCAAGAAGCTTGTAAAGAAGGCCAACCTCGGCGTCACCGTCGTGCACGCTCCCGTGCAGCAGATCCCGGATCACGCAGACGTCGTCGTGACCCATAGGGGTCTGGCGGCGCAGGCCCGCATCAAGGCTCCCGGCGCTGCTGTCGTCGCCTTCGACATGTTCTTCAACGACCCGGCCGTCCTCGGTCTCGTCGACAAGCTGAAAGCCGGTCAGCCGATCGCCTCGGAGCTGTGAAATGACCGCATCAACAGGTTCTGAAGTCCTACGTCGCGATGCGATATTCCTCGGGCGATCCGGCGACACGATGATCGAAGCCATCGAGTTCGTCGGTGGTGAGCTTGTCGCTCGCGGCATCGTCGGTGAGGGCTACCTGGCCGGGATGCGGCAGCGGGAGGAGACGGTGTCGACGTTCCTCGGCAATGGGGTGGCGCTGCCGCACGGGACGTTCGAGACAAGGGGCGAGGTGATGGGCACGGCCATCATCATCGCCCAGTATCCCGGGGGGGTGTCGTGGGGTGGTGATGAGACAGTCCATCTCGTGATCGGGTTGGCCGCCGAGGGCGACAACCACGTCCAGGTGCTCTCCCAGCTTGCGGAGATCCTCCAGGACGAGGAGACGTGCCGCCGGCTGTGGGTGACAGAGGACGCCGACTTCGTGTACGAGACGCTCACCGCCTTACCGCTTGACGATGACGAAGAGACCGACGACACCTCGTCGACGGTTACGATCCTCAACCCTGCCGGTCTCCACGCCCGCCCTGCGGCCATGATCGTCGAGCAGGCGAAGGGCTGCGACGCCCAGGTGACGATCGCCAAAGGCGGCAAGACGGCCAACGCCAAGAGCATCATGAGCGTGCTTGCCCTCGGTGCGGTGACGGGCGACACCGTCACCGTTTCGGCCCACGGCCCCGGTGCCGTCTCGGTCGTCGAGGACATCATCGCCATCATGACGGCGATCGAGGAGCCTGCGTGAGCGGTCGTCTCGATCAGGCGGCACTGCTCGAGGCGGCGATCCGCTTCCTCGAGGCGCAACCGGACCCGACGGGCGCCGCCGACCTCGTCAGCACACGGGGCGGCGTCGTCGTCGCCGCAGATGCGTCGGAGTTCAAGGCGGCGTTTGCCCGCCTCAAGCGGCTGGACGGCTACCGCTGGCTTGTGATCAATCGCGAGGATCTCTTCGCCGCCAACACGCTGTCGATCGGGTCGAAGGCCGGGATCCTCGATGGCTCCGGCGCCGTGCTCAAAGCGGCCGACGTCCCCCGAAAGCGCATGTGACCCGGCACAGCCGGTAGCGAGTCGTCAGCTCGAGCGGGCCAGCAGCCTCGGGTGGGTCGCCGGCTTTGGCGGCCCACCCGCCCTACCTATACTCGCCCCACCTCGGCCCCGAGGCCGCCTGCACACCACGCAAGGGGTTGCTCACGACCGTGCTGGACCAGTATCTGGGTGACTACATCACGGTGGCGGCGTTTCTGGGGATGGGAGCGCTGCTCGTCGCCGGCGCCGTCCTCGCTTCGTCGGCGCTGCGGCCGGACCACCCGACCACGGTGAAGGCGCAGACCTACGAGTGCGGGATCGACCCTGTCGGTGGCGGCTGGTCGCAGACCCAGATCCGCTACTACATCTTCGCCTTGCTCTTCCTGATCTTCGACGTCGAAGCCGTCTTCATCTTCCCGTGGGCCGTCGGGCTCGAGCGATTCAGCGAGTTGGGGATGGGCGCATTTGTTCTCGTCGAGATGGTGATCTTCATCGCCATCCTCGTGCTCGGCCTGGTGTACGCCGTGCGCAAGGGGGTGCTGAAGTGGGAGTGATCGAGAAGTTCGGCGCCCCCAAGCCCGTCTCCTGGCTGCTGAACTGGTCGCGCAAGTACTCGCTGTGGTTCTTCCAGTTCGGGCTCGCCTGCTGCGCCATCGAGATGATGGCGGCGTCGAGCCCCCGCTACGACTTCATGCGCTTTGGCATCATCCCGCTGCCGGCGTCGCCACGCCAGGCCGACCTGATGGTCGTGGCCGGCACGGTCACAGACAAGATGGCGCCGGCGGTGCGCCGCCTCTACGACCAGATGCCAGAGCCAAAGTACGTCATCTCGATGGGGTCGTGCGCCAACTGCGGTGGTCCCTACTGGGATTCGTACTCGGTCACCAAGGGCGTCGACCAGATCGTCCCAGTCGACGTGTACGTCCCGGGGTGCCCGCCTCGCCCCGAGGCGCTCATGGAGGGCATCGTGCTCCTCCAGCGGCAGATCACCAACGAGGATGTGCGGGAGAAGTGGAGCAGACGTGACCGACAGCCCGTCTGACTCACCGCATCCCGAGGCGGTGACCGGGGGAGACACGGTGGCCACCGAGCCGTCTCCGCTCGAGGGTCTCGCCTCCGATCTCGCCGCCGCCATCGGCGCCGAGCGGTGGTCTGCGACAAACGGAACCGTCCGCATCGACGTCCCACGAGAACGATGGACCGAGGCGGTGGCGACGGTGCGGGGCCGGCTGCCGTTCTTCTCCTGGCTGTCTGCCGTCGACTGGTCACGCACCGTCGCCGTCGGCGACCCGGCGGAGGGCACAGCGGACTTCGAGGAGCGGTTCGAGGTGTTGTGCCGGTTGTCGTCTGTGACGAGCGCAGACGCCGCCATCATCGCCACCACGCTGCCAAAGGACGATCCGGTGATCGACAGCCTGGTGACGGTGGCCGGGGGAGCGGAGTGGCACGAGCGGGAGGCGGCCGAGATGTTCGGCATCGAGTTCCGCGGTCACCCCAACCTCACCAAGCTCTACCTTCCCGACAGCTTCGAGGGCCACCCGCTGCTCAAGTCGTTCCCGTTGCTCGCCCGCGAGGTGAAACCGTGGCCGGGCACGGTCGACGTCGAGGACATGCCATCGACCGAGAACCGTGAGGCCGAAGCCATGGTGGAGGAGGGGGAGGAGTGACCCAGCTCGACCCGCGGGTGGCGATGCACATGTCCGATGCCGCCGTGTCGGTGGCGCTCGAGACCCCGGAGATGACGCTCAACATCGGGCCCCAGCACCCGTCCACCCACGGTGTGCTTCGTCTCGTGGCAAAGGTGGATGGGGAGCGGGTCGAGTCTGTCGAGCCCGTGATCGGGTACATGCATCGTGGCTACGAGAAGCTCGCGGAGGTGCGCACCTACGCTCAGATCACCGCCCTGGTCAACCGGATCGACTGGGTGGCCGGGTTTGCCAACGAGATCCCGTTCATCGTCGCCGTCGAGCGGCTTGTCGGTGTCGAGGCGCCTGCGCGGGCCCAGTGGATCAGGCTCATCCTCACCGAGATGACAAGGATCTCGTCCCACCTCCTCTTCATGTCGTCGTATCCGCTCGAGCTGGGGGCGCCGACCCCGCTCATGTACGCACTGCGCGAGCGGGAGCACGTCATGGACCTCATCGAGGGGATGACGGGCGGCCGCTTCCACCCCAACTTCAACAGGGTCGGCGGGGTCAAGCCTGCGGCGGGCGGTGGCGCCAACACGAAGAAGGTCATCCAGGACCTCCCCGCCGGATGGCTCCAGGGCACCCGCGATGCGATGGACAAGGTCGACGCCGTCTGCGACGAGCTCGACGACCTGGTCACCGGCAACGAGCTCATCCAGGCCCGCACCGTCGGTGTCGGGGTCATCCCTGCGGAAAAGGCCATCGAGTTCGGGATGTCCGGTCCCAACCTGCGGGCCTCGGGGGTGGGGTTCGACCTGCGCAAGCACGAGCAGGTGCTCCCATACGACCGCTTTGTCTTCGACATCCCAACCGGTGCCAACGGCGACTGCTTCGACCGCTTCGTCGTGCGGCTGCTCGAGATCCGCCAGGCGACCCGGATCGTGCGCCAGGCCATCGACACCATCCCCTCCGGCCCGCTCCAGGCAAAGGTCCCCCGCATCCTCAAGGTGCCGGCTGGCGAGACCTACGTGCGGGCGGAGAACCCGAAGGGGGAGATGGGCTACTACGTGGTCAGCCAGGGTGACCGCATCCCGTACAGGGTGAAGATCCGCTCCGCCTCCTTCAGCAACCTTTCCGTGCTCCCCTGGCTTCTTGCTGACGCCCTCCTCCCCGATCTGGTGGCGATCATGGGCAGCCTCGACTTCGTCCTCGGAGACGTGGACAGATGAGCGCCCGGTGCGGGGTACGCCCGTGAACTTCTGGCTGGCGCTCGTCGTCAAGGTTGGTGCGGTCCTCGCCGTCGCGCTCCCTGTCTCGCTCGTGATCATCTTTGGCGAGCTCAAGATCTCGGCCCACATCCAGAGTCGGATCGGCCCATACTTCGCCGGCGGCAGGTGGGGATGGGCGCAGCCGCTTGCCGACGCCGTCAAGTTCCTCCAGAAGGAGGACCTCGTCCCCGGCGCCGCCGACGCCACCGTGTACAAGCTGGCGCCGTACGTCGTCTTGATGGGCACGCTGGCCACCTTCGTGATCATCCCGTTCGGCCCCGACCTGGTGCCGGAGAACCTCGATCTCGGGATCTTCTACCTCCTGGCTGTGTCGTCGCTCTCGACGCTCGGTGTGCTCATGGCTGGTTGGGCCTCCGGCAACAAGTACTCGCTCATTGGCGGGCTGCGGGCGGCGGCGCAGCTCATCGCCTACGAGCTGCCACTCGTGCTCGCCGCCGTCGCAGTCGCCGTCCAGGCGGGCACGCTCTCGCTGAACGGGATCGTCGAGGCCCAGGCCACCTCCGAGATCTTCGGGCTCAGCCTGCATCTGCCGTACCTGTTCACCGGTCAGGTGATCGGCTTCGCCATCTTCGTGGTGGCCAGCCTCGCCGAGCTGAGCCGCATCCCGTTCGACATGCCGATCGCAGAGTCAGAGCTCACCATGGGGTACCTCACCGAGTACTCGGGGATCCGCTTCACGATGTTCTTCCTCGGCGAGTACGCCGGGATGGTGTCGCTCGGCGCAGTCGCCTCGACGCTCTACCTCGGCGGCTACTGGGTGCCGGGGCTGTCGGGCAGTGCGCTCAACATCGTCGGGGCGCTCGTCCTGCTCGGCAAGGTGATGCTGCTCGCCTTTGTGTTCATCTGGATGCGGTGGACCTTCCCCCGGCTGCGGGAGGATCAGCTGCAAACGCTTGCCTGGAAGTGGCTCATCCCCGCCGGTCTGGTCAACATCGTCGCGACGGCGATCTTCAAGGTGGTGCTGTGATGGCCAACACCGGCTTCCCCCTGCAGGGCCTGCTCACCGGGATGAAGATCACCATGAAGGAGCTCCTGAAGAAGCCGATCACAGTCAACTACCCGCTGGTGAAGGAGACCCCCGTCCCCCGAGCCCGAGGTGTGATCGCCCTCGACACCGAGGCATGCACGGTGTGCATGCTCTGCGCAAGGGAGTGCCCAGACTGGTGCATCTACATCGAGGGCCACAAGGAAGAGGTTCCGCCGTCCACCGAGGGGGGCAGGGTGCGCAGCAGGGCCAAGCTCGACCGCTTCGACATCGACTACGCCCTCTGCATGTACTGCGGAATCTGCGTCGAGGTGTGTCCGTTCGACGCCCTGTTCTGGAGCCCCGACTACGAGTACAGCGAGTACGACATCGGCGCCATGCTCCACGACAAGGAGCGGCTCACCGACTGGCTGGATACCGTCCCCGAGCCGCCGCCTCTGGAGAAGTGATGGATCTCGGCGACTGGGTCTCGACACCGCAGAACTGGGTGTTCCTCGTCGTCGCCCTGCCGACGCTCCTCGCCGGCTTCAAGGTGGTGCAGACCTCGAACGTCGTGCACGCCGTTCTCTATCTCGTCGGCGCGCTTGGCGGGTCGGCGGCCCTGTTCATCCTGCTCGGCGCCGAGTTCGTCGCCTGGACCGTTGTGCTTGTCTACATCGGCGCCGTCATCGTGCTGTTCCTTTTCGGGATCATGATCACAAGGGCGCCGCTCGGCTTCGATGTCACCCTGAGCCACCCGGTGCGGGTGCGGGTCGCCGCCGCCGTCGTGTCCTTCGTGCTGTTCGCCCTCATCGGGGGGGCGATGCTCGCCGAGTTCGAGGGTGCCGCCATCCCCGAAACCGCCGCCACCCGCACGGCAGCGCTTGGCGCCTCGATCTTCGAGCGCTTCGTCGTCCCGTTCGAGGTGGTGTCCGTGGTGCTGCTGGCCGCCCTCATCGGTGGCATCGTGCTCGCCCGCCGCGACCCCGCGAACGGCGAGGAAGGGGCCGGTCTGTGACCCGTACCGCAACGATGGCGTCCGGGATCACCCGGCTGGCACGTCGCCACGCAGGAGCGGGCGCATGCTGATCAACCAGTTCCTCCTCCTTGGGGCGGCGCTGTTCGCCATGGGCGTGTACGGGGTGCTCACCAGACGCAACGCGGTGATGGTGCTGCTCTCCGTTGAGTTGATGCTTGCGGCGGTCAACATCAACCTCGTTGCCTTCGACAGGATGGTCGGCGATCAGCTCGCCGGTGGGCAGGTGTTCGCCCTGTTCCTCGTCGCCGTCGCCGCCGCGGAGGTCGGCATCGGGCTGGCGATCATCCTCCTCATCTTCCGCAACCGGCGCTCCGCCAACGTCGACGAGCTGGACCTGCTGAAGCTGTGAGCTGCGAGACCGGCACGCCGTACGTCACGCTGCGCTCCGCCGTCGATGGGGTCGGATCGGCTTCGCCGTCCGCCGCCACCCCTGCGCCGAGGCGGGTCACCGCCGCCGCACCGACCGGGCGCCTCGCCCGTCTGCTGTGGCGGCGGCGACCGAAGCGAGACGGAGGAGCGACGCCGTGGTGACCGCACTTGCCGTCCGCATCGCCCCGCTGCTCCTCACCGCCGAGGGCGGCGCAGAGCAAGGTGCCGAGACCTTCTCGGACGGCGGGGTGCTCGCCCAGTGGGCCTGGCTGATCCCGCTGGTGCCGATGGTGATGGCGTTCCTCATCGTCTTCTTCGGCAAGCGGGAGCCGCAGAAGGGCTGGGGGATGGCGGTTGGCACCCTTGGCTTCGTCGCCCTCTACGGCACGGTGCTGTTCGGGATGAACCTGGCGGAGGGGATCACATACCAGGGGGCGGTGTGGGTCGCAGACGTCGGCACGACGGCGTTCGGCACGCTCTCGATCGAGTGGGGATGGATGGTCGACGGGCTGTCGATCATGATGTACTTCGTCGTTGGTGTGGTCGGGCTGCTGGTGTTCGTGTACGCCAAGGGCTACATGCACGGCGACATCCGCTACACGTGGTTCTTCGCCTCGTTCACCCTCTTCGCCGGCGGGATGCTTGTGCTGGTGTCAGCCCCGAACCTCATCCAGCTCATCGTCGGCTGGGAGCTGGTCGGGGTGGCGTCGTGGCTGCTCATCGGCCACTACTGGGAGGAGCACGAGAACTCGTCTGCGGCGATCAAGGCGTTTCTCACCAACAAGGTTGGCGACGCCGCCCTGTTCATCGGGGCGATCATCGTCGGGTTGACCGTTGGGTCGTTCAGGTTCACCGATGTCATGGCCGTGGTCGCCGATGGCGGGCCGGACACCCCGCTCGCCACATACGCCTTCTGGGCCGGGCTGGCCCTCTTCATCGGGGCAATGGGCAAGAGCGCCCAGTTCCCGCTCCACGTGTGGTTGCCGGACGCCATGGCCGGGCCAACGCCTGTGTCGGCCCTGATGCACGCCGCCACCATGGTGACGGCGGGCGTCTACCTCATCGGGCGCATGTTTCCCTTCTACCTCACCGAGGGTTTTGGCGACGAGGTGCGGTCGATCATCATCGTCATCGGCGCCCTCACCCTGCTGCTCACCGGGCTCATCGCTCTGGTCCAGGACGACATCAAGAAGGTGCTGGCATACTCGACCCTCTCCCAGCTCGGCTACATGGTGACCGCCATGGGGGCCGGGGCGTATACCGCAGGGCTCTTCCACCTGTTCACCCACGCCTTCTTCAAGGCGTTGCTGTTCCTCGGGGCTGGCTCTGTGATCCACGCCGTCCACTCCAACAACATGTCGGACATGGGCGGGCTGCGCAAAGACATGCCACAGACGTTCATTACGTTTGTCGTCGGCGCCGCCGCCCTCGCCGGGATCGTCCCCCTCGCCGGGTTCTGGTCGAAGGACGAGATCCTGGCATCGCTCGACTACGCCGGGTCGGCCGAGTCCGGGTTCACCGTCGCCCAGGGCGGCGCCGGGCTGGCCTCGTTCATCCTGTGGGTGGCGATCGCCGGCGCCTTCATCACCGCCTTCTACATGACGAGGGCCGTGTGGCTGACGTTCTTCGGTGCGTACAAGGGCAACGGCCATCCCCATGAGTCCCCCAAGGTGATGACGTACCCGCTGATCGGTCTGGCTGCGTTCTCTGTGGTGGCAGGGCTGCTCAACATCCCTGGGGTCACCGAGTTCTTTGGCCACACGGTCGGCGCCCTCTTCTACCCCGTACTCGACCACCACCCCGAAGCCATCGATCTGCGCATCGCCCTGCTAGGCACGGTGGCGGCCCTCGTCGGCATCGGGCTTGGCTACCGGTTGTGGGCCAAGGATGCCGCCACCCAGGCGGAGCGCGACCGGTTCTCCATCCCCGTGCTCTACCCGCTGCTGCGCCACAAGTACTACATCGACGACTTCTACATGAACGGGATCATCCGGCCGGTGCGGGGCCCGGTGGCTCGCGCCATCAACTGGTGCAACGGGCACGTCATCGACTTTTTCATCAATGGGGCCGGGGTCCTCGCCAAGGGTCTTGGCAGGGTGGTCTACGCCTTCGACCAGAAGGGGATCGACGGCGCCATCAACGCATCCGGGGCGGCGACCGGGGCATCGGGCGGCCTGCTGCGCCGTCTGCAAACCGGTCGGGTCCAGCAGTACGCCACGCTTCTGGTCGCCGGCACCGTGCTCCTCGTCGGCGGCTTCGTCTTCTTCCAACAGCTCTGAGACAACGGGAGGAACGCACACATGGGTTGGTTCGAGAACGGGTGGGGCCTCAGCCTCGTGGTGTTCCTGCCGCTCGTCGGGGCCGCAGCGGTGCTCGCCGTCCCCAAGGCGAACGAGCAGGCGCAGAAGACGACGGCCCTTGTCTTCGCCGCGGCGTCGTTCGCGCTGTCCGTTGTGCTCGCCATCACGTTCGACTACGGCAGCGCCATGGAGTTCCAGTTCGGCACAGACCATGCGTGGATCACCGCCATCAACTCGCGCTACACGATCGGGCTCGACGGCATCTCGCTCCCTCTGCTTGTGCTCTCCACCTTCATGACGGTGCTCTCCATCGTCTACTCGTGGGAGCACTGGCCGGAGCCGCACAACCCGAAGGCCTTTCTGGCGCTGATCCTGGTGCTGGCCACAGGGATGGCCGGCACATTCATCGCCCTCGACCTCATCCTGTTCTTCGTCTTCTTCGAGATCGTGCTGTTGCCGATGTACTTCATGATCGGCATCTGGGGCGACCGCAACGAGGTGAAGCTACCGGTGTTCAAGCTCGTCACCGAGATGCGGCTCTATGCGGCGATCAAGTTCTTCCTGTTCACCCTGTTTGGCTCCGCCTTCAT